>ENA-OPXC01001835-OPXC01001835.1-human-gut-metagenome-genome-assembly--contig:-NODE-1835-length-13769-cov-3.432988_pt1 | contig 13769 bp, 8 predicted proteins | sample MGYA00241512_ERZ502016 | MGnify/ENA primary metagenome ERZ502016 (study PRJEB25962, sample SAMEA2043043) | human gut metagenome | biome: human gut; feature: human-associated habitat; material: faeces...
CCAGACTTCCTCCGGTAAATCCTCCCTTCATCACCGCCAGAATGATCACGGTCAGCATATAAGAACACGGATCATTACTTCCGCTTTCCATTTCCAGCATAGACGCAGTATTGTCCTTTAAATTGAGCTGTTTGGAACGAAGAATTGAAAATACCGAAGCAGCATCGGTAGAACTTAAAACCGCACCGATCAGCATACTTTCCCAGAACCGGAAATGAAGAACACCATAGCAGAATAATCCGGTAGCCACGGCTGTCAAAAGTACCCCCAGTGTCGAGAGCAATACCGCCTTTCCCGCCACAGGCTTCGCCTGTTTCCAGTTGGTGCCAAAACCACCGTAAAACATAATAAATATCAAAGAAACCGTACAGATTTCCTCCGCGATCCTGTAATTATCAAAAGAAATCTTTAGCAGGCCATCTGTTCCAAAAAGCATCCCCAGCAGGATAAATGCCAGAAGCACCGGAATACCAAGCCTTGACGAAAGCTTATTTAGAAACAGGCACAATAAGATGATCACCGTAACGATCAATATGTAATTTGGCATACATTCCTCCTTCCAGTTTACACATGTTGTCCCATGCCGCAGATACAAATGTTATATTGACCAGCACTTCGGCTCTGCGACATATATAGACAAAATCATACCGTAAAACCGGCACAAATACAATATATGAATGAAATACTGAATAATAATAATTTAAATAAGGGTAATATGTTAATTTTCAGTAAATTATTTTGTTTTTCCTTGACCATACGGAGGGTTACAGATAAGATGATATGAGATTCTATTGCAGGTGCTGCACCGCATTTGCATTGCTGTGGAAATATAAACAAGAAAGGTAAGGTTATTTTATGATACAGACAACAAAAACACTTGACTGGGACAAATATCTGAAAACAGCGGCCCAGGTAGTTTCCGAGGGAATTGTGATGCTGAAAAATGAGCATCAGGCTCTTCCTTTGAAGCCCCATGAGGAGATTGCATTATTTGGCCGGATTCAGTTTCATTATTATAAAAGCGGTACCGGCTCCGGCGGCATGGTTAATGCTCCTTATGTCACGAATATCATTGATAGCCTGAAAGAAGATGGAATAATACAGGTAAACGAAGCACTGGAGCAGGTGTACCGTGAGTGGCTGAAGGAGCATCCCTTTGATGTGGGAGAAGGCTGGGCCATGGAACCCTGGAATCAGGAGGAGATGCCCGTAGATGAAGAACTGGCGGTGCAGGCAGCTGGACAATCGGATGCAGCGATCGTGGTCATCGGTCGTACTGCCGGAGAAGATAAGGATAACAGTGCGGCGGAGGGAAGCTATCTGCTGACAGCTTTGGAGGAGGAGCTCCTTCGTAATGTATGTCATGCTTTTGAGCATACGATCGTGGTACTGAATGTCGGTAATATTATAGATATGAAATGGGTAGACCGGTATCAGCCGCAGGCAGTACTCTATATCTGGCAGGGAGGCCAGGAGGGTGGCAGGGCCTGTGTAGACGTTCTGACCGGCAAAGTAAATCCCAGTGGTAAATTAAGTGACACGATTGCAGAAGATATTGAAGATTATCCTTCCACGGAAAATTTCGGAGATCCGGTGGAGAATTTCTATACTGAGGATATTTATGTAGGATATCGTTATTTTGAAACTTTTGCGAAAGATAAGGTGAAGTATCCTTTCGGATTTGGATTATCTTATACGAAGTTCCAGACAGAGATCCTGGGATTCTCAGTACAGGGCATGGCAGTCACGGCAGTTGCAAAAGTAACCAATGTCGGGGGAGTATCCGGCAGAGAGACTGTGCAGCTGTATCTGGAAGCACCTCAGGGGAAATTAGGAAAGCCTCTGCGCCAGCTGGCTGCATTTGCGAAGACAGAAGAACTGAAGCCGGGTGAGACAGAAGAACTGCTGCTGAAAACAGAGCTGACGGAGTATGCTTCCTATGATGACAGTGGTGTCACCGGACATAAATCCTGCTATGTACTGGAAGAGGGAGACTATATCTTCTATGCCGGAACCGATGTGCGAAGTGCGGTAGAGGCTGGCAAGGCGACCCTGACAGAGCTTCGGGTAGTGCGGATGGTGACGGAGGCAATGGCACCGGTACAGGAGTTTAAGCGCCTGAAACCTTTCTTTTTCGAGGAAAAGGATCATGCCATTGCAAACTGGGAAGATGTACCTTTACGAACGATAGATCTGGCGGACAGGATTCTTAAGGAGAGACCTACGCAGAGTGAGTATGCGGGAGACCGTGGCTGGAAGCTGGCGGATGTATCGGATGGAAAAATCACATTGGAACAGTTTCTGACACAATTGTCGGACGAAGACCTGATCTGTATGACCCGCGGAGAGGGCATGTGTTCCCCGAAAGTGACTCCGGGTACAGCAGCAGCCTTCGGCGGAGTGACAGAAGAACTGAAGAAATTTGGGATTCCTATAGCCTGTTGTTCGGACGGACCCTCCGGTATCCGTATGGATTGCGGCACCATGGCATATGCCCTGCCTAACGGCACCTTGCTTGCCTGCACCTTTGATCCGGAGCTGGTGGAGGAGCTGTATGAGATGGAGGGCATGGAGCTTCGGAAGAACAAGATCGACACCCTCTTAGGACCCGGCATCAATATCCACAGGAATCCATTGAACGGTCGTAATTTTGAGTATTTTTCGGAAGACCCGTATCTCACCGGTATCATGGCAGCAGCACAGCTGACCGGCATGGGAAAATACGGTGTCACCGGCACCATCAAGCATTTTGCATGTAACAATCAGGAATTCAAGCGTCATGATGCCAACAGCATTGTATCGGAGAGAGCACTGCGGGAGATCTATCTGAGGGGCTTTGAGATTGCGGTGAAACAGGGTGGCGCTTATAGTATCATGTCCACTTACGGTCCGGTGAACGGACTGTGGACAGCGGGCAATTATGATCTCCTGACGACTATTCTCCGTAAGGAATGGGGATATCAGGGCATTGTGATGACTGACTGGTGGGCAAAGATCAACGAGGAGGGTGAGCCCGGCTCTGGCAGACAGACGATTCCCATGGTGCGGGCACAGAACGATATCTATATGGTCGTAGCGGATGCGGCATCCAACTCCGCGGGGGACAATACCGCGGAAGGGTTGGCAGATGGCAGACTGACCAGAGCACAGCTTACACGGAATGCGGCAAATATCTGTGGTTTCCTGTTACGTTCCGTTGCTATGGAACGGTTTCTGGACAGAGAGGAAGAGGAATGCACGGAGCTTCACAATCCGATAAGCACCGAGGGCGCAGGAGACAGCGGACAGGTGCTGGCGCGTCTGGAACTTCCGGAACCGAAGCTTTTAGAGGACATAGACCTTCCGTTGGAGAAGCTGTCCACGAAGAAGGGCACAAGTGCGGTATACCAGTTGCATTTCTCCAGGATCGGAAGATATGAACTGGTATTCCGGATGAGTTCTGCGTTAGGAGAACTGGCGCAGCTGCCGATCTCCGTGTTCCTGAACAATACATTACAACAGACCGTGACCCTTAACGGCACGGAAGGTCAGACCATGGAACGTGTTGTAACACTGCCCATTCGTCAGGACGGTGAGAAATACATGAAATTATATTTCGGAGAGAGCGGTATCGACATGCGCCGCATGTTCTTACGCTATGTGGGTAAGAACGATATCGAAAGCTTCCGGAATGAATGATCCGGAAAACTTTAACGGAATATTTATGCATAGCCTCCCAAAGAATGATTGACTTCCCCTGCTTTTTCAGATACAATCTACTCTTGTACGTTTATAAGAAAAACTAACGAGGAGGCAGGAAAAGTGATAGCACAGATACTTGCAGTAGTTATATTTATAGCAATGTTTGTCCTGATTGTTCTGGAAGTATGGGAGAGACACGTTATTACACTGGGCTGCGGTCTGCTGACGCTGGTGCTGGTATTCGGACTGGGAATGCACAGTATGGGTGCAGTGTGGGAGACCTTGAATTTAGGCAGCTTTTTTACAAGTCATTTCTGGTATACGGCGGGACAGTCCGCGGAGACTTCCAGCGGCATTAACTGGGAGACGATCGTATTCGTAGCGGGAATGATGATCATGGTAGAGGGAATGGCGAGAGTCGGATTTTTCCGCTGGCTCTGCATGCGTCTTGCTAAAATGGTTAAGTATAAGGTAGTGCCGCTGTTCGTGACTTTTATGGTATTATCCGGTATTCTGGCAATGTTCATTGACAGTATCACCGTAATTCTGTTCCTGGCAGCAGTCACGATTGAACTGTCACAGCTGTTGAAATTCAATCCGGTGCCTATGATCCTGGCAGAGGTATTCTGTGCGAATCTGGGCGGATCCGCTACCATGTGTGGAGATCCCCCCAACATCATCATCGGTACTTCCCTGGGATATTCCTTCACGGATTTCCTGACCAATACCGGTCTGATCGCAGGTATTTCTCTGGTCGTAGTTGTATTGTATTTTTACCTGGTATTCCACAAGGAGCTGCGTGCCAGCGAGGCGGCAGCAGTCGGCAGCAACCAGACTTACCCGGATCCTTCCGAGGCGATTACCGATAAAAAGGGCTTTATCATCAGCACCGTTATTTTCCTGTGTGCAGTAGCATTGCTGGTAACCCATGCACAGACTGGTCTGACCGTATCCTGCATTGGTGTGTTTATCACTATCGTGACGCTGATCGCCGCAGGCAGAGATGCCCTGAAGCTGATCAAGCAGATCGACTATAAGACGCTGCTGTTCTTCATCGGATTGTTCATGGTGGTAGGCGGTCTGGAGCAGACAGGTATCCTGAAAGTCATGGCGAACTTCATCGGTGACATCAGTAATGGTAATCTGATGCTGATGATCGCGATTATTTTGTGGATCTCCGCAATCGCCAGCGCGTTCGTGGATAATATTCCTTTTGCGGCGACGATGATCCCTATCATCAGCAGTCTGTCCGCGACCCAGGGTGTGGATCTCTCTATCCTGGCATGGGCGTTAGCTATGGGAACCGATATCGGTGGAAGCGCAACTCCTATCGGTGCATCTGCAAATGTCGTGGGTATCGCTACCGCAGCAAAGGCAGGTCATATGATCAAGTGGGGAAAATATTGCAAAGTTATGGCTCCTGCGACTATAATAGTAATAGTAATCTCCATGGTAATGATCTATGCGAGATATCTGTAAGACTATAAGGAGGGCAGACCCATGAGTGAACAACTGATTATCTCCGTCAGCCGTGAGTACGGCAGCGGCGGACATGAGATCGCACAGAAGCTGGCAGAATATTACAAGCTGCCAATGTACGATCATAACCTGTTAGATGAGGTGGCTGCAAGCATGAATGTGAGCAGCAAGGAGCTGGCAGAGTTCGATGAAAAGAGACGTAACAAATTCCTGTACAGAAGTGTGATGGGAATGAACAGCTCTCCGGCAGATAATGTGGCGAGAATGCAGTTCGACTATATCAAGAAAAAGGCAGAGGCAGGAGAATCCTTTGTGATCGTAGGACGCTGTTCTGAGATCGTGCTGAAGGATAATCCGAATCTGATCTCCATCTTCGTATTAGGAGACAGAGAAGCCAAGATCGAGCGTGTTATGCAGATCTATGAGCTGGATGCGAGACATGCGGAGGAGCGCATGATCGAGAAGGATCGTCGCAGAAAATCTTACCACAACAGCCATTGTAAGGTAAAATGGGGCGACTCCCGGAACTACGATCTGTCCATCAACAGCAGCAGGCTGGGTGTGGAGGAGACCGTGGAATCTCTGAAGAATTACATAGATGCGAGAATCGCTCATAAATAGAATGATATAAGATAACAAAAATGCAGAGACTGTCTGTGGAAAATGTACAAGAGAAACTCTTGTGGATGCCATAGACAGTTTCTTTTTATTGCCATAGAAAGTGTGTCTTAAAAAATGCCGGACAACATTTAAGCAAATATTAAGGATTTCTGCCGCGACAAATACAAAGGAGTGTGGTATCCTAGGAGACGAATAGGAAAGAGGCTTAAGGAACGTACCGGTGCCGGTATGTGGAAATGAGGTACAACATGAGTGACAGAGAGCGAGACTCCATTCAGGAGATGGAAGATATACAAAAAGGTCTGGAAGCCTTTTTACAGCAGGAGATGCAGGAAATGCAGACGTCCGGCTCCGGCAGTGGGAAGTCCGGAACCGGAAGGCGGACAGCAGAACGTCCGGCTCCACAGATGTTTGACATGACTGAGGATGACGAGGATGAGGAGGAACTGGATGTGATCGGATCCGGAAGACGAGCAAGAGCGGATGATTACGCGGAGGATTGGGATGATCCCGCGTATCGTAAGAGACAGGCGGCTCGCAGAGAGACGACGCGTAAGACTTCAGAGAATCGTAATAGTGGTGGCCGTAGTAACAGTAATGCAGATCGTCGCAGACAGGCGGCATCCGATAGACCTCGGCGTAGCAGAAGGGAGGACTATGCGGACGAATACGAGGACTACGAAGATCACAGAGAAAAAAATCGCTCCGGAAGAAAAGCAGGGAAGCGTGAGGAGATAGACACGAAAACGGATAAGAAGAGCAGAAAAGGAAACAAAAAGGAAGCCGGGAGCGGCAGAAAAAAGAAAAAATCCGGCTTCAAGCGCTTCCTGATCGCAGTGGCGCTGATCCTCGTATTTCTGTCAGCAGGGTTGTACGTCCTGGTGGGCAAGGTCTATGCCGAGATGAATTATGAAGAGATCGAATCCGTGGCAAGCTCTCCCATGAAGGAAGAAGGCGTCACGAATATTCTCCTGATCGGTAACGATTCCCGTGAGAACGGGGAGGATGGCAGATCCGATGCCATGATCCTGCTGTCTATCAGCAACAAGACGAAAAAGATATATATGACATCTCTGCTCCGTGACATGTATGTAGAGATACCGGGATATAAGGACAATCGTCTGAATGCGGCATATTCCTACGGCGGTGCGGAGCTGCTGATGGAGACCATCGAGCAGAATTTTGACATTCATATCAGCCGCTATGTGCTGGTGAATTTTGAGGCATTTGCAAATCTGGTAGATGCCGTGGGCGGCGTGGACCTGGAGCTGACCGGCAAGGAAGTGGAGTACGTGAACGGCTACCTGGTAGAATATAATATCCTGCTGGGCAGACCGGAGGGAACGGACTATTTCGATGACTTGTCCGGAGGCATGGTGCATCTGAACGGCCCCCAGGCGCTGGCATATTGCAGAAACCGTTATATCGGTACGGATTTCGGCAGAACTGAGCGACAGAGAAAGGTGCTGACAGAGGTCATTCATAAGCTGCCTAAGGGTGTACTCACGAATCCGAAGGGTCTGATTGACGGTCTGATGCCGAATCTGACCACGAACCTGACCCAGACAGAGTGTTACCGGTTAAGCCTCATGGCACCGAAGCTTCTGACATACGATATTATACAGAACAGTATTCCCATTGAAGGCACGTATAAGGATGCGACCCATCGTAAAATGTCCGTGTTGGAGGTGGATTTCGAGGCAAATAAGAAATTCCTGCAGGAGAATCTGTATGGAACGGGAGACAGCACTGCGACAGCGGCTTCTGAAAATTAAGACTGATTTAGGAGAGGGCTAAGGGATTTCTTTGTAACAGAGGGAGAGTGTTTATGGGGCAGAGGAAAAAGCGGTTTGTGGCACTGGTTTGTGCGGTCAGTGTAATAGCGCTTAGCGGCTGTGGGGATGATCTGACACAGCAGGTCTGTATTCCCGGGGTGGAAGAACTGGCGCAGCCGATCGGCGGTTACCATACCGGACTGCAGGACAATCAGCCCGGGGATAATATCGGGGAGATCGTTCAGCCAGGTGGGACGGACGGTGACAATACTGCATTGCCGGAATCGGGACAGTCCGGAGCTTCGGATACTTTGATGGGGGAACGCTGCATGATCACAATCTCTGCGGCAGGGGATGTGACTTTGGGCAATCATCAGGAACAGGATTACAGCTATTCCTTCCGTCAGGTGTACGATCAGGCGGAGGATGAGGGATATTTTTTCGAGAATGTGAGAGATATTTTCAAGGCGGATGATATGACCATCGTGAATCTCGAAGGACCGTTGACCACATCGGAACAGATGCGTGAGGGGCAGACCTACTGCATCAAGGGAGATCCGGCGTATGCCCATCTACTGACCTTGGGGGATATTGAAGCCGTCAGCTTTGCGAACAATCATCGACTGGACTACGGAGAGCAGGGCAGCCGGGATACAGTGGCAGCATTGGAGCAGGAGGGTATTGTCTATGCCTATGATAAAAATGTAGGCATCTATGAGATCCCGGACAGCGCGGCAGCCCACGGCGGAGAGCGGAATCTGAAGATCGGCATTATCTCCGTCAATGAAGTGGAATGGGGCGCACAGGCGGAGAAACTGATTCAGAATAATATCGAAGTCTTGCGGGAACAGAACGTGGATCTGATCCTCGCCTGTTGTCACTGGGGTATCGAAAAAGACAATTATCCGGAAAATTATCAGCAGCAGCTTGGCAGGAAATGCATTGACTGGGGTGTGGATCTGGTCATCGGTCATCATCCCCATGTCCTGCAGGGAATCGAGGAATACAAGGGCAGATATATTATCTACAGTCTGGCAAATTTCTGCTTCGGAGCCAACCGGAATCCGGAGGACAAGGACACCATGATCTTCCAGCAGACCTTTACTTTTGAGAACGGGGAAAAGGTGGAGGATCAGAACGCCCGGATCATTCCCTGTATGGTAAGTTCTGTCAAAACAAGGAATGATTTCCGACCGACGCCGGCAACGGGGGAGGATAAGCAGAGGATCCTGCAGCGTATGAACGAATACAGCAGTGCTTTTTGTGTGGCGTTTGATGAGGACGGCGGGATTATAGTGAATTGACCGATGGGAAAGGATAGGAATTGCCATGGAAAAAGCATTTAAGCTGGACTTTATCAATGACAAAACAGGAAGTCTGTATGTGAATTGCTGCGGGTGCTCTCAGACGGAAGCACTGCACAGCTTTGGACCGGCATCCAAGCCGCACTACCTGATCCATTATGTCTTAAGCGGCAAGGGGCATTTCCGGTTCCATGACAAGGAATACCGGCTGGAAGCAGGGTACGGATTTTTGATCCAGCCCAACGAACTGGCTTTCTATCAGGCGGATGCGAAGGATCCCTGGAGTTATCTGTGGGTGGGCTTCGCCGGGAGCCGCGCGGAAGAGTATTTACATAGCATGGGACTGTCAGACAGGCATCCTATTTTTTCCTGTGATAAATCAGAGGAGCTGTATTCGATTGTCCGTGATATGATGGAACACAATACCTTTGGAATCGCGGATGATCTGCGCCGGAACGGACTGCTGGGAGTATTCCTGTCTGTGATCGCGGACAGCGCCGGTGTGGTAGCCAGAGAGGAAGAGGATAAGGGGAACCAGTATGTGAAAAAAGCGGTATCTTTTATCCAGAGTAACTACTGTAACCCGATCAAGGTAACGGATGTGGCGGATTATGTGTGTATCAACCGCAGTTATTTATATACATTGTTCCAGAATTATCTGGGAATGTCGCCTCAGCAGTTCCTCACCACCTTCCGTATCACCAAGGCGAGAGAGCTGCTGGAATCTACGAATTATCCTATCGAGAGCATTGCCCTGTCCTGTGGGTATAGTGATGCGCTGGTATTTACCAAGGCGTTCCATGCCATGAAGGGCATGTCTCCGTCAAAATACCGTAAGGAAAGCCACAAAGAGAGCACAAAAGAACAGCTCCAGGAGGTCGAGGGGCTGATCGCCCGGCTATTGAAACCGTAAAGAAAAACATTAAAAATGCCCATTCATTTGAATATGAATGGGCTTTTTTGGTGCCTTGGTTTCATACAGGAATTCTATTTATTTAAGTTATTCTCTACATATTCCAGGATATAGAAATTATCTTCCGGCATCTGGCATCCGACGATATACAGTCCGTTATCGTCGGAACAGCGGATGATGCGACCTTCCAGTACATTATGATTCGGCAGAGCAAAATCATGGATCGTGATAATGACTTCTGCATTTTTGCTTTGGGTGAATATCTTGTCTGTGGCCAGGAAGGCGAATCCGTTGGCACTGATATTTTCCATGGTAGCCGCATATTCCGTATCGGAATTTTTGAACTTAATAGTACAGGTATTATTCAGATCCATACGAGGGTATTTGCGTCTATTGTTGATCCTGGGTCTGGTAGTAATGGTAATCTTGAAAGCATGTTCACCATTTTCAGGAGCAGGAGAAATGGTGGCTTTGTCCCAACAGTACAGGATATTACCTGCGGTGACCTGCAGCATACAGGAAGCAGACCCGTTAATCGTCAGCTTCTTCTGACAGGATACCAACAGTCCCTCCGGAATCTGCTCGATCAGTTCCCCAAGATAGTTGTCATCCTTCTGATCAACTAGCTGTAAGTCGATCTTCATGCCGGGCTTGACGTCTTCAATACCCATGAAACCACCAATACCCAGATCACACATCATGTTCTCCATGACATCTTCGATGGTATTGATATTGTCTGCTGTTTCCTGATACTTGCTGAGCATCCGTTCACTGGTACGGCTGGAATGCGTGATACAGGTTGTAATGGTATCCACGATGTTAGATACCTGCTCCATGTTGGATACCAGCTGAGTGTTAGAGCTCTCTACTTCTTTAATGGCATTATCTACAACCTGAATGTGATTGCCCAGCTGCACGGAATCAGAAGCGATCTGATTTACGTTATCTCCGGTCTGCGTTACTTTTTCCAGAGTGATCTGGATCAGCTTTAATGTCTCTTCAATGGAAGAGGTCATCTTCGCGGAGGTAGCATCCAGCCGGGAGAGAGCATCCCTGATCTGATCAGAGGAAGCGTGGGTCTCGGTGCTTAAGGTACGGATCTGATCCGCTACGACAGCGAAGCCCTTGCCGGCTTCTCCGGCTCTGGCAGCTTCGATGGAAGCATTTAATGCCAGCAGATTCGTCTGGTTTGTGATCTTCTCTATGGTGCCGGTCTCCTGTTTTACCATTTCGAATTCCTGACGGAAATTCTCCAGAACATTTTCCAGCTCGGTGGACAGCTGTGACATGGTAGCAGCGGTATTCACCAGACTCTTCAGGTCTTCCGCGCTGACGCCGGAATGGGATTGCGTTTTTTCGACGAGCGTGATCATTTCTCCGATCAAAGCTACCACATTTTCTACCTGGGCACGGATATCGGAGGTCATCTGTGTGGATGATGTGGTACGATCCTGCAGCATATTGTTGTTGTCAGTCAGCTCGTTCATACCCAGCATGACGATATCGGAGCCATGCTTATTCTCGGAAGCCAGCTCTCTTACGACAGTGATGCCATCGAGAATGATATTACTCGAAGACTTTACCTGTTCTACAGTAGTTACGACTCTGTGCAGGTCAGCCTTGATGCTGTCGGTCATGGCACCGTCGGATTCGTTCAGATGACGGATGGACATGACATAACAGATGTAGCACAGGACGATACAGGACAGCTGTAACTGATAATTCTTCATATCGGAAGCACTGTTGAAGCCCAGCATATAGCGATAGACGGCTGCACCGACGATGATCAGAGCATTGGCGATACCGCAGTTGATCATGAATTTCCGGTTCTTATATAGTACCAGTAGACTTGTCACCGGCAGGATATAGGTGAAAGCGATCGGGGAAGCTGTAGTACAGATGACAAAAGTGTAGAAGATGCCGTAACCGATGACCAGATCGTAGCGGTAGAGCTCCGTTGCCCAGCCTTTTACGTGTAACAGCACTTCGCCAAAGATCAGAGGCAGCCAGCACAATGCCAGAAAAATAAGGTAAGAAGTGGTGGGATATAATCCCCCGGACGCATCGGAGCCATAGTTGGCACTCAGTAAAACAGCAAAAACGATCCAGATCTTACGGGCTTTCCGATTAGCTTTTTCTTTGAAAACATTTTCGTCGTATGTCATGATACATATCCTCCTTTACAGTCCTCTCCGGTATGTTCAAAAAAATGAATCAAATGGTGGATCACTTCCCTGCTTTCCGGAAGCTCCGGGTAAAAAGCGCTGAACGCATGGGTCAGGCGGGGATCCTTCGGGTAGTTGATCAGTTTATGGGGCATCTGATGTCTGCGCAGAGCCTTTTCAAAATTCAGAGTATAACTCTGAAGATTATCGTTGTCACTGGTGATCAGGAGACTGGGTGGCAGACTGGTCACGATGTCCGGGTGCTCCGGAGATACATAGGGGGCAAAAGCACTTTTTTTATAATGCCGGCCGTAGAGATATCTGGGGAGGAAAAGTCCGATCTGATCCAGGCGGTTCGTATAGAACATTCCGCTGACCAGGCCAAGTGCCCGGACTGGCAGGTCAGAAGGGGTTACTCCGGCAGCCTGTGCCAGTGCAGTGCTTCGCTGCATGGCGATTCCATAAGTCAGCAGACAGGCACCGCCGCTGTCGCCGCAGGCATATATGTGGGAAATGTCACCGCCGTATTCCGTCAGATGATCCCGGATAAAATCCAGTGCCAGATGCAGATCAGCCAGCTGGTCATAGAAGAGACAGTCCGGTATCAGCCGGTACTCAATGCTGAATACCAGATACCCCGCCTCACAAAGGGAGGCACAAAAGGGACGATTGAACTCCTTGTTCCCCATGAGGAGGCCTCCGCCATGTACGTTGACGATGACCGGGAGAATCTCTCCGTCCCGTCCCCTGGGACGGTAGACATCCAGACGATGGGCCGGAACATGCTTCTCATCATAGAAAATATCCGATTGTAGGAAAACGTCTTCAGGAAGAGGATACTCTTTGCCCCTGGAAGCGTAGCTTTGCTCGAATGCCGCCCGCTGCTTATAGAACATTTGACATATAAAGCTTTTCATGTGTACTCCTGATTCTGACTGTATATGTTTCAAAAAAGGAAAGTATTTGTCGAAAAATAGCAATATGCAGTCTTTAAAAGAATACCACAGAAATGAAAGGATTAAAATAGAAAAATGCAACATTCTGTTATGGAATGTTGCATTTTGTCTTGCACAACATATTTCGGCTGACCATGGGAAAACTTTAGTCTTTTTTATAAAAATCGTTATTCCGAACTATATATATCACTATAATGTTTTTGCGCAACACATATCATAGTTGTATATCGCGGAATACGGCATCTTTGTCATCCTGTTCAATCCCCAGATAATGTTTTGTGATCTGAAAAGAAGAATGATTGTAGATTTCCATCAGCAATGCGGGTGGTGTTCCCATTTTCCATGCATGGTAGCCGAAGGTCTTCCGCAGGGAATGGCATCGCACGACATCATCGATCCCAACCTGCTCTGCGGCTCTGCGGACAATACGGTAAGCCTGATACCTGGAGAGAGGAAAAGCTGTTTTTCTGGGACTGGGAAAAAGGTAGTCTGTGTCGGTTACGGAAGACTGTGTTTTCCGGTAGGACTGTAATGTTTCCTGAAGTTCTCTGTTGATCAGGATCCTGGTTTCTTTTTCCGTTTTTTCGTCCTTGACGGTCAGCGACATCAAAAGGATACCGTTTGTAGAACTGAAATCAACGAATGATTTGCCGTCCTCGGAATAAATTGTCTCCACCGTCTCACAAGAAACTGTAACCGTGTCAATGAGACTGAGAATATAAGGATTCTTTTCTTCCTCGTCCGAACCCACTCCGGCATCGGTTTTTTCCGTAATCTCTATCGTGTAGTAGGTTGTGGAAGTAATCTTGCCGTCCTCCGTCTTTTCTCTGAGCACATAATAAACTTTGCTCAAAGAAGGAGCGTAAATGTTGGTG
>ENA-OPXC01001842-OPXC01001842.1-human-gut-metagenome-genome-assembly--contig:-NODE-1842-length-13726-cov-2.211470_pt1 | contig 13726 bp, 10 predicted proteins | sample MGYA00241512_ERZ502016 | MGnify/ENA primary metagenome ERZ502016 (study PRJEB25962, sample SAMEA2043043) | human gut metagenome | biome: human gut; feature: human-associated habitat; material: faeces...
ATTCGAAAATGGTTTTCAACGCTTTGAGCGCAAGACCGTCGGTGTAATCGGTCGCCATCATCGACGCGTACGCTTCCAGCGCGTGAGTTACGGCGTCGATACCGCTTGCGGCGGTAAGTCCGCGCGGCGCGCTCATATGGAAATCCGTGTCGATAATTGCCATTTTGGGCAAAAGTTCGTAGTCGGCAAGGGGATATTTCACGCCCGTTTTTTCATCGGTAATAACCGCAAACGGGGTAACTTCGCTGCCCGTGCCCGCAGACGTCGGGATTGCGATGAAGTACGCTTTTTCGCCCATCTTCGGGAAGGTGTAAACGCGCTTTCTGATGTCCATGAAACGCATTGCCATATCCATAAAGTCGGCTTCGGGGTGTTCGTACAAAACCCACATAATCTTGCCGGCGTCCATTGCCGAGCCGCCGCCGAGCGCGATAATGCAATCGGGTTTGAACGCTCTCATTTGCGCCGCGCCTTCTTTCGCACAGGCAAGCGTCGGATCGGGAGCAACGTCGAAGAACGTCGTATGAACGATGCCCATCTCATCGAGTTTATCGGTGATAGGCTTCGTATAGCCGTTGTTGTAAAGGAAACTGTCGGTAACGATAAACGCCCTTTTCTTTCCCATTACCGTCTTTAACTCGTCAAGAGCGACGGGTAAACAGCCTTTTTTGATATATACCTTCTCGGGTGCTCTGAACCACAACATATTTTCTCTCCTTTCCGCAACGGTTTTGATATTGATAAGGTGCTTTACGCCGACGTTTTCGCTGACGCTGTTTCCGCCCCAGGTGCCGCAGCCCAAAGTGAGCGACGGGGTAAGACGGAAGTTGTACAAGTCGCCGATGCCGCCCTGCGACGACGGCGTGTTGACAAGCACGCGGCAGGTTTTCATACGGCTTTGGAACTCGTCAAGTTTTGCCCTTTCCGTTACTTCGTTGAGATATATGGACGACGTATGACCGTAGCCACCGTCTGCAATAAGTCTTTCAGCCTTTGTGAAGGCGTCCTGAATATCCTTCGCGCGGTACATTGCAAGTACGGGCGAAAGTTTTTCGTGCGCGAATTCTTCCGACAAGTCGACGCTTTCGACCTCGCCGATTAAAATCTTCGTGCCTTCGGGTACGGTTACGCCCGAAAGCGAAGCGATCGTCGCCGCTTTTTGTCCGACGATTTTCGCGTTAAGCGCGCCGTTTATCAATATTGTCTTTCTGATCTTTTCGGTTTCTTCGGGATTCAGGAAATAACAGCCCCTGTCCGCAAATTCGTTTTTAACGGCGTCGTAAACCTTGTCAAGGACGATAACCGATTGCTCGGACGCGCAAATCATACCGTTGTCAAACGTTTTTGAATGAATGATCGAGCTGACAGCAAGTACGATGTCCGCCGTATCGTCGATGATTGCAGGCGTATTGCCCGCCCCGACGCCAAGCGCGGGCTTGCCCGACGAATATGCCGCTTTCACCATGCCGGGACCGCCCGTCGCAAGGATAATGTCGGCTTCTTTCATGATAAGGTTTGTCATTTCAAGCGACGGCACGTCAATCCAGCCGATGATGTCCTCGGGTGCGCCGGCTTTAACCGCTGCGTCAAGGACGACCTTTGCCGCGGCAATCGTGCTCTTCTTTGCGCGGGGGTGCGGACTGATGATAATGCCGTTTCTCGTTTTCAACGAAATCAGCGTTTTGAAAATCGCAGTCGAAGTGGGGTTCGTCGTGGGGATAACCGCAGCGATAAGTCCGACGGGCTCGGCAATCTTTTTGATGCCGTATGCCTTGTCTTCTTCGATGACGCCGCAGGTTTTCACGTTGCGATACGCGTTGTAAATATATTCCGACGCGTAATGGTTTTTGATGACCTTGTCTTCGACAATGCCCATACCCGTTTCTTCAACCGCCATTCTGGCAAGGGGTATACGCATTTTGTTTGCTGCGGTCGCCGCGGCAAGAAAGATTTTATCGACCTGCTCTTCCGAATAAGTCGAAAATTTCCTTTGAGCTTCGCGGACGACGGCGATTTTTTCGATGAGCGCGTCGACGCAATCGACTACTTTTACGTTGTTTTCCATTTGAAACTCTCCCGTACGTATTTATTTTACATTTTATCTGCTACTTCGGCAAGCGTATAAGCGGTATTTTAACGCATAAACGTTACTTTTCGTCGCGGTTGTCAAACTTTGTTAAAATTCTAACAATCTTTTGACATTGTTAATAATATAACAATCTTTCGGCAATGTGAAATAGTACTTTTATATGCTTATATATCAAAATATATATACATCTTTAATTCTGCACTTACTCAAAGAAAATAAAAAACCGATTGTATTAATACAATCGGCAATTTTTGATTTACAGATAACTCCTTTTCGCCTCGCACAGTTTCGTGATGAAAGTCTTGTCAAGGGCCGTCAGGTGATAATCTTTTTTATATATCAGCACGTCTTTGTAAACCTTTGCGTTTTCGGCGCAGGGTTTTGCGGTAAGCCCGTATCTTTCAAGGGTTTCAAACGGCACGGGCGACACCCACATGAACGTTTCGTCGTTTTTTGACAAGACGTCGAACTGGCTTCCCCTTTCAAACACGAATATTCTGCGCGTTATTTCGCCCTGCAATTCGTCCTTTCTGACTTCTGCCAGAGGAAGGGACGGCACGAACGGATCGGCGTGCGCGATTTCGATGTAGTTTTTAAGGTCGGAAAACCTGATTTCGTCAAGTTCATTCAGCGCGCTTGTTTTTGAAAACACGAGAACGTGGTGAAATTCCGAAATAAGTTCGTGATTCAACCCCCGTTGTTCCGCCATTTCCTTGAAATATTTATCGTACTGCGCGGCGTAACGGACGATGCCGAGTTTATAATCCTTTTCCAGAATGTTGTTTATCGCGCGCAACGCGTTGGTTTCCTTATAAAAGATTTCGAAATTTCCTTCCTTTTCCAGACACTTCGAAAACTCCGCAAAAGCACTTGAAATATAACTTGCGCGCGGAACGGATATGGAAAACGACTTTTTCTCGTTCTCCTGCCCCTTGAACGCGTTTTCAACCTCGTTTATCTGGCGCAGAATCGCTTTTCCGTATTCAACAAGACGTTCCCCGTCGTGGGTAAGCGTCATACCCTTTGAGTTTCTGTCGAAAATCGTAATTCCAAGGTCTTTTTCCAACTCCTTAATCGCGCGGGAAAGGTTGGGTTGCGCGATGTACAGTTCTTCCGCAGCCCTTGAAATCGATCCGATCCTTGCCACTTCGACGGCATATTTCAAATACTGTATATTCATTTCTCCACCTCTTCGTTTGAATTATATTACGGCACGATAAAAATAAACTTAAAACACAGCGGCTTTGCTTAAAAAAAGTACGGCTTTGACACCGTACTTTTTATATGTTAACCGCGAAGTTTCTTTGCGGTAACCAGCCTGTTAAGCGCAACGATATAAGCCGCTACGCGGAAAGTACAGTCGTATTTTTCACGGGCGTCGAACACGTCGTTGAACGCGCCGACGATCTGACGTTTGAGTTTTGCGTTGACGTCGTCCTCTTCCCAATAAAAGTTTTGCAGGTTTTGCACCCATTCGAAGTAGCTGACGATGACGCCGCCGCTGTTGCTGAGAATATCAGGAAGGACTTTGACGCCTTTTTTGTTAAGGATTTCGTCCGCTTCGACAGAGGTCGGTCCGTTTGCCGCTTCGATAACGATTTTCGCCTTGATTCTGTCGGCGTTTTCAGCGGTGATCTGGTTTTCGAGTGCGGCGGGAATAAGGATGTCGCAGGGGAGTTCCAGAAGTTCCGCATTGGTGATTCTCTTGCAGTCGCCGGTGTAGCCGTCAAGAAGGTTCTTGCCGCTGTCGAGATATTTGTAAATTCCCGAAATGTCAAGACCGTTTTCGTTGTAAATCGCGCAACTTACGTCGGATACGGCGATAATCTTTGCGCCCTCTTCAGCAAGAAGTTTCGCGCTGATGCTGCCGACGTTGCCCATGCCCTGGATTACGATTTTGCAATCTTCGGGTTTCATATTATATTTCTTCATCATTTCAAGGGTGACGAAACATACGCCGCGTCCGGTCGCTTCGTTTCTGCCCTTCGAGCCGCCGATTTCAATCGACTTTCCGGTAACGATGCCGTAAACGCTTTCGCCCTTCAACTTGCTGTATTCGTCAACCATCCAGTCCATCGTCTGGGCGTTGGTGCCTACGTCGGGCGCGGGAATGTCGGTGTTGGGAGAAATGATCGCCGAGATTTTGTCAATGTAAGTGCGGGTAAGACGTTCCAGCTCGCCCTTGCTCATTTCGCGAGGACGGCATACGATACCGCCTTTGCCGCCGCCGTAAGGAATTGCCGCAACCGCACATTTGAAAGTCATCCACGCGGAAAGAGCGCGCACTTCGTCGACGTTGACGTTCTGATGATATCTGACGCCGCCTTTCGCAGGTCCGCGGAGCGTGCTGTGCTGTATGCGGAAACCTTCGAAAACCTTCAAAGAACCGTCGTCCATACGTACGGGAAGCGCGACTTTCAGTTCACGTTCGGGATACTTGAAAGTGAGATAATCTTCCTCGCTTATGCCCATGACGCCGGCTGCCTTGTCCATAACGGCAACGAAATTATCAAAAGGATTATATTTTGTCATAATTTTTCCTCCAAAAGAAAAAGATTTCTTGTCTAAAATAAATTATAAGCGACGTAGCCTATAAATGCAACTATTTTTTTGCAAAAAATTGTACCGAAGTACAAAAAGATACTCTTGTGTATTTTGGTTTAATTTTCAAAGTTACTATCACGCCGAAAAACTTGAAATCCGCCCGAAATCGGACGGATATCGTCATTTTTCAAAGTATTTCAGCATTTCGTCCGCATTGTCGAATACTGGTGCGCCCGTTTTTTCAAGGGCAGCTCTTGCGCTGTGTCCGCGCGCAATCGTGGCGGCGTCAATGCCCATCGCGCGCGCCACTTCGACGTCGTGCGTCGTGTCGCCGACCATTACCGCCCTTTCAAGGTTGATTTCGGGGTGGTTTTTCAGCCATCTTTTAGCAATGTCCGCTTTGCCCGCGGCATAGATATCGTCGTTTGCGATTATGTCGTCGAAAAATTTTAGCGCGTCGATTTCGTCAAGCCACCTTATAAGGTCGTTTTTCTCGGACGCGGTCAACATTATTTGTTTTATCCCGTCGCGCTTAAACGTACAAAGTACGTTTAATATGTCGGGGAAAATCTTTGCCCTGCGACAATTCACGTCGTACCGCGCAATGTATTTGTGCGCCAGAACGTCAAAAGGCACTTCGTCGAAATCGAACCCGGCGTCCCTGTAATAATCGATGATGGGAAAACGGAAAACTTTGTGATACTCGGCGCGCGCGGAAAACGGCTTCTTCCCGTATTCTTTCAGAAGCGAATTTACCGTTTCCATGCAGATTTCGACGTCGTCAATAATAGTGCCGTTCCAATCCCAAAAAATAACGTCGTATTTCATAAAGTAAACAATATACTGTAAAACTACTTATCAGAAATTGCAGCTGTCGGGGTGACTCCCAAGCCTGCCGACTTCGGTGATGCCGTCCAGAAGTTCCACGTCGCGCGCGGACAGCGTAAAGTCGAAAACGTCAAAGTTTTCCTCGATTCTCGACGGGGTTACCGACTTCGGAAGGGGTATCACGCCTTTTTCCATGCACCAGCGGATAAGAACTTGCGCCGGGGTTTTTCCGTGACGCGCCGCAACTTTTTTCACGACGGGAATCTCAAACGCTTTGCCCTTTGCAATGGGTGCCCACGCCTCAACCGCGATATTTTTTGCCTTGCAGTAATCGACAACGCTCGTTTCGGGGTAACCGACGTGGATTTCGATTTGGTCGACCATCGGCGCGACGTTGCAGTTATTCAGTAAATATTCAAGGTGTCTTTCCTGAAAATTGCTGACGCCGATGCATCTTATCGCCTTTTCGTCGTAAAGTCTTTCAAAGGCTTTCCAGGTTTCTTTCACCGTTTTTTGCCAGTCGTCGCGGTGAGCAAGCGGTATCGGCCAATGGATAAGGTATAAATCGAGATAGTCGAGCCCCAGATTTTTCATCGACTTTTCAAAAGCGCGCAAGGCGTTGTCGTATCCGTGATCGTCGTTCCAGAGTTTTGTCGTGATAAAAATGTCATTGCGACAGACTTTGCTGTCAATTACCCCGTCTTTGACGCTTTCTTCGTTGCCGTAAAATGCGGCGGTATCGATAAGGCGATAACCTGTTTCAACGGCTTTTCTCACGCCGTCCACGCAGACTTCCCCCGCAGGGGTTTTGTATGTGCCGTAACCTATCGACGGAATTTTCACGCCGTTTGAAAGAGTTTTGTAATCCATTTTTCACCTCGTTTTAATCTTGTCTAGCATACCTATTTTACAATATGTTTACGCTTTTTTCAATCACTTTTTGATCAAATTAACTCTTATTTGCGCCTCGTCCGTATTCGATGATGGTCGTAAACCTTGCTTTTTCGATTCCGTCTTCCGTTTCAAAGAAGTCGTTAAGTTCAACGGTATATACGCCGTCCTTTTCCGCCGCGCTATCATATGCGAAATCGCAATAACTTTTCGCTTTTTCGTAGTCCGAAAAGGTTTTCAACACCTTTTCATCGTTTTCGAGCGTGAGAATCACGCCGAACGCTCGTTTTGCCCCGTCGGGGGTTTTGCCCAATAAATACTCAAAATACGTCATAAAAAATACACTCCTACGATTATTAACCATAAGAGCGCAAGAAAAAATCCCATCGTCCGACGGGATTTCATAAAGTACGATTTTATTCACCCATCGATCAAGCTTTGGCACCTTGCTTTGCAGGTTGCCGTGTGGTCAACGGGCTTGTCCCTCGCACACTCTTTATGGTAATTTCATATTACGTTAAATTTCTTTTGTTGTCAATCTTAATATCAAAGTTTTTCGGGATATTTTTCAAGGATATAATCCATATCTTTGTCGCCGCGTCCCGAAAGATTGACAAGTATGCTGCCCGTGCCCATCTCTTTTGCGAGTTTCATGGCGTAAGCGACGGCGTGCGAACTTTCAAGCGCGGGGATTATCCCTTCAAGCCGCGACAATTTGAAAAACGCGTCCACCGCTTCTTCGTCGTCGGCGGTTTTGTACTCAACCCGTCCCAAGTCCCTTAAAAACGCGTGTTCGGGGCCGGCAGACGGATAATCGAGCCCGCTTGCAATTGAATATACCGGCGCGGGATTGCCGTTTTCGTCTTTCAGCATAATGCTGTTGAATCCGTGCATTATGCCTTCTTCGCCGTACGTCAGGCTTGCCGCGTTGTCGCCGATATTTTTGCCCCTGCCCATAGGTTCGACGCCGATAAGCCTTACGGGATCGTTCAGAAACGCGTCGAACATACCGATACTGTTACTGCCGCCGCCGACGCAGGCGCATACTACGTCGGGAAGTTCGCCAGTCAAAGCGATAAATTGTTCCCTTGCCTCCTGACCTACGACAAGCTGGAAATCCCTGACCATCATGGGAAACGGATGCGGTCCAAGCGCGCTGCCGATGCAATAAATCGCGTCGTCGTATTCGCGAAGATACGCTTCAAACGCCGCGTCAACCGCTTCTTTCAGCGTTTTCAGCCCTTTCGTGACCGTTATCACGTTTGCGCCCAGAACTTTCATACGGGCAACGTTCGGCGCCTGCTTTTTCACGTCGACTTCGCCCATATAAATGTCGCATTTCAGCCCGAAATACGCCGCAGCCGTCGCAAGAGCGACGCCGTGTTGTCCCGCGCCCGTTTCGGCAATAAGTTTTTTCTTTCCCATAAACGACGCAAGCAACCCTTCTCCCATACAGTGGTTGAGTTTATGCGCGCCCGTATGGTTCAAATCTTCGCGTTTTAAGTATATCTGGCACTTGCCGACGCTTTTCGACAGCCTGTCGCAGTGATAAACCGGCGTAGGTCTGCCCTGAAATTCCTTGCGGATTCGACGAAGTTCCTGAATAAACTTCGACGACTTGCAAATGGTCTGATACGCGTCGTTGATTTCGTTGAACGCAGGCACGAGTTCGTCGGGAAGATACGCCCCGCCGTAACGCCCGAAGTATCCGTTTTTATCGGGATATTGTTTCAAAAATGTTGCAAAATTTACGTTGTTGTTTTCCATAATAAGACCTCCGAATTTGAATTTTTGTGAATTTTTGGCATAAAAAAGCCCGCTTGCAGGCAAACGGTACTATTCCGCCATCGGAAGTCCAAAAAATATACGGAAAATACGTCGGCAACCGCCGACAATATCGTCGTTTTCATACTGACTACTCTCATCTTTTCTAAACTAATCTATCGTCTTTCGACGATTCTATGCTAATACAAAATATTCAGATTGTCAACGATTTCGTTCATACTTTATCACAATAAAGTTTTTCGCCGCAAAATACACAATTTATAAGTTATATTATCCTTTATATAAGGTAAATATCCTTTAATGAGTTTACGGCGACAATGTTTTATGATAAAATTCCTTTGTAAAATAGGTTAAATATGTTCAAACTTACAAAATACTTAAAAGGATACCGCGCAAAAACGATAATCGGCCCGTTTTTCAAACTTTTCGAGGCCTTTTTCGAACTTATCACGCCGCTTGTCGTGGCGTGGGTTATCGACACGGCGATTCCGCGCGGAAGATCGGGTGATTTTTCGGGACTGTGGATCGGCGGCGGCATAATACTTGCCCTTGGCGTGCTCGGGCTTGCTTTTACGATTACTGCGCAATTTTTTGCAAGCCGCGCTTCTGCGGGGTTCGGCACGAATCTTCGCCGCGAGTTATATCACCATATCAACACTTTTTCTTACGCGGAACTTGATAAATTTTCCACAACGTCGCTTATCACAAGGCTCACGTCTGACGTGAATCAGGCGCAACAGGCGGTTGCGATGTTCATTCGCCTTATTTTGCGCGCGCCTTTCATATCTGTCGGCGCAATCGTGATGGCGATGATAATCGACCTGAAAATTTCGCTTATTTTCGTTGTTTCCGCGCTTGTTATCGGCGGGGCTTTGTGGCTTATCATGTCGCTGACGATGCCCGGATACAAACGGGTGCAGGAAAAACTTGACGAGGTAACAAGGCTCACGAAAGAAAACCTTTCGGGCGCGCGAGTAGTACGTGCGTTCGACGCGGAAACCCGTGAAATATCTGCTTTCGACGCCGCGGCGGACGTATTGTCCAAAACGTCGATTAAAGTCAGTTCCCTTTCCGCCCTGCTCAACCCTTTGACCTACGCCGTATTGAATATCGGCGTCATCGTGCTTTTGTATTTCGGCGGGGTGTCCGTAAACGCCGGCAAACTCACGCAAGGCGAGATAATCGCGCTTGTCAACTATATGACGCAGATTCTGACCGCAATGATCGTGTTTGCAAACCTTCTCGTTACGTTTACGAAAGCGTCGGCATCGGCAGCGCGTATCAACGAAGTCTTCGACGTTACCACCTCGATGGAAGAAGGCAGCGGCGCGTCGCCCGACCTTGACGCAAACGCCATCGAATTAAACGACGTTACTTTCACTTATTCGGGAAGTAGCGCGCCGTCTTTGTCAAACGTCAACCTCAAAATCGAAAAGGGTATGAGCGTCGGGATACTGGGCGGCACCGGCAGCGGCAAAACAACGCTCGTCAGCCTGATAACAAGGCTTTACGACGTGAACGTAGGCGAGGTGAAAATCTTCGGACACAACGTGACAGATTATACCAACGACGAACTTTATTCACTGTTCGGAGTCGCGCCGCAAAAAGCCGTCCTGTTTGAAGGAACCGTGCGCGACAATATCCGCTGGGGAAAGGAGGACGCCACCGACGAGGAAATCGAAAAAGCCCTTGTCGTTTCGCAGTCCAAAGAGTTTGTCGACAACCTGAAAGACGGGCTCGACACAATGATAAATCAAGGCGGCAAGAACCTTTCGGGCGGTCAGCGACAACGCCTGACCATTGCCCGCGCCCTTGTTTCCAACCCGAAAATACTTATCCTTGACGACAGTTCCAGCGCGCTCGACTTCGCAACCGACGCAAAACTTCGGAAAGCGTTGAACGAACTCAAAAAAAGCGAAAAACTCACGTCGATCACCGTGTCGCAACGCGCGACGAGTATCAAATATTCCGACCTTATCATCGTTATGGACGACGGGAAAATCGTCGGCCTCGGCACGCACGACGACCTGATTTCTTCGTGCGACGTTTACCGCGAAATTTGTCTTTCGCAAAACAAGGGGGACGACGAAAATGAGTAAAGTCAGGAATAAAAAAACCAATTTCAGCGCAATCGGAAAACTTTTGCGCTTCGCAAAACCGTACGTTCCCGCAATTTTACTTGCCCTGTTCTTCTCGATTCTTCAAATCGTCGCAACGCTTTTCGCGCCCGTGATTATCGGCAAAACCGTGGACTTCATCATCGGAAAAGACAACGTCGATTTTTCGGTCATCGCAAAAAACGCAGGGATACTTGCGGGGCTTATCGCCGCGGTATTGCTGTTCCAATATCTCAGTTCTTTGTGCATAAACTTCGCGTCGTTCAGAACGATAAGGGATCTTCGCCGCGAAGCGTTCAAAAAACTTAACGTCGTGCCCCTTTCGTATATCGACAGCAATTCGCACGGCGACCTTATGTCGCGCGTCGGAAACGACGTCGACCAGATTTCGGACGGGCTTATTCAGGGCTTTTCGCAGTTGTTCGGCGGGATCGTCACGATTGTCGGCACGCTTGTATTTATGCTGACGTACAACTGGCTTATCGCGGTTATCGTCGTCGTACTTACGCCGATTTCCCTTTTTGTCGCGTACTTCATCGCAAAAGGCTGCCACGACACGTTCGCAAAACAAGCCGAAAAACGCGGCGAACTTTCGGGGCTTGTCACCGAAATGACGTCGAATCAGCGCGTCGTAAAACTTTTCGGATATGAAAAACGCGCGGAAGAAAGGTTTGCCGTCATAAACCGGGAACTTAAAATCTCGGGACAAAACGCGGCTTTCTTCTCGGCATTGGTCAACCCCTGCACCCGCTTCGTCAACAACGTGATTTACGCCGTCGTATGTATTCTCGGCGCGTGGCTCGTAATACGCGGACAAGGGATTCTCGGCATGGGCGCGTTCACCGTCGGCGGGCTTTCGTGCGTACTGTCTTATGCCATTCAATACACGAAACCTTTCAACGAAATAACAGGCGTCGTTACCGAACTGCAAACGGCAACCGCCGCCGCAGACCGCGTTTTCAACCTGCTTGAAACGGAAAATCAGTCGTCCGATGAAGGGTTCCCCGACCTTGAAAACGTCAAAGGCAATATCGAAATCGACAACGTTTACTTCTCTTACGTCAAATCCAACCCGCTTATTCAGGGCTTTTCCCTTTCCGTGAAAAACGGCAAGCGCGTCGCAATCGTCGGTCCCACGGGTTGCGGCAAAACCACCCTTATCAACCTGCTTATGCGCTTTTACGATCCCGACAGCGGCACGATTTCCGTGGACGGCAAAAACGTGAAAGAAGTCACAAGACGGTCGCTCCGCTTAAACTACGGCATGGTGTTGCAGGACACCTGGCTTAAACACGGCACCGTCAGAGAAAACATCGCCTACGGCCGTCCCGACGCAACCGACGAGGAAATTATCGCCGCAGCAAAAGCCGCGCATATCCACAACTTTATCATGCACCTTGAAAACGGCTACGACACCGTGCTCGGCGACGACGGCGGAAACGTATCGCAAGGTCAGAAGCAGCTTTTGTGTATCGCCCGCGTCATGCTCACTCACCCGCCCATGCTCATTCTGGACGAGGCAACGTCGTCAATCGACACCCGTACCGAACTGAAAATCCAACAGGCTTTCGAGATGCTGATGAAAGGCAAAACTTCGTTTATCGTGGCGCACCGACTTTCGACAATCAAAAACGCCGACCTTATCCTTGTGATGAACAAAGGCAACGTCATCGAAAAAGGCACTCACGACGAACTTATCGAAAAACACGGGTTTTATTACAACCTTTATAACTCCCAATTCGAGCATTAAGCACGCAAAAACCGCATAAAAAACCACACAAAAACCCCGATTTGTTCGGGGCTTTTGTTTTTCAAGGACACCTTGAAAAGCGATGTCATTACACAATGATTTCTTGTTCTTCTTCGGTTTTTTGGAACTTCTTTTTCCACAAAACGTACAATATCACGCCGACCGTCGCCGAAATTACGTCGGTTATCGGCTGGCAGGCGACTATGCCGTAAACGGGGATCAGCACGTTCAGAAGATACATCAAAGGAATGTCCACAATGCCCTTTCTTATTATTGACAATAAAAACGCCTTGCCATTTGCGCCGACCGCCTGGAAATACGACACGAGCATAAACGTTACCGCCATGAACGGGAGCGACGCGCAGTGAAGCCGCAGGAACTTTTCGCCATACGTTACCGTCGACGCGTCTTTGATGAAAACTTCGATGAGCGCGCCCGCCGCCGATTCCACGACGATAAGCACGGTAATCGCAAGCCCGACGCAATAACAAAGCGAAAGTTTCAGCGTTGTTTTCATTTTGTCGTACTTTTTCGCGCCGTTGTTGTATGCGATGAGCGGCGCAGCCCCTTGGGCAAGTCCCGTTACCATACCGAAAGGCACGGCGTCGATTTTTTTCGTGACGCCGATTGCCGCCTCCGCAGTCTCGCCGTATCCGATCATAAGCGAGTTCAGCACGAGATTCGACACAGCCGACAACATCGTTTGAAGCGCGGACGGAAGCCCCGTAAACAATACGTTCCTTGCGATTTTTTCCTTGATCGCAAGACACGCCTTTTTCGGCGAAAACGACACGACGGATTTTTTCCTTATCACGATAAGCAATATCGCAAAATACAGCGTGGTAACGACGTTTGAAATAAGCGTTGCGATTGCCGCGCCCTTAATATTCATATTCAGCCCGAATGGCAGCACGAAAAACGGATCCAGCGCAATATTCAGCACGCCGCCCAACGACAGCCCCAGCCCCGCGTGCAACGAGTACCCCTCGCCCCTTATTACGTTTGCGACAACCATATTGAAGACGGCGGGTACCGCGCCGAACACGACAACCCAGTCAAGATACGTCGCGGCATAGGCGTCAAGGTTTTCGGTCGATTTCAGCAGTCTTAAAAACGGCTCTTTCCATACGCCCACGATAAGCGACAGCAACGCCGCAACGATCACGCCGCCCCATATCGCAAACGCCGACGCGCGTTTTGCCTTGTCACTTTCTTTCGCGCCGAGATAGTTTGAAATGCAGGTGCCCGATACCGAACAGGTTGCCGAGAGCCGTCATAAAAAGTTGTACGGGAAAAATAATGGACAACGCCGCAAGTTGATAAGAATCGTTGAGCTTCCCAACCCAGAACGTGTCCGCAAGATTGTAAACGGTGGTGATAAGCTGACTGATGATCGTCGGGAGCGCAAGCCTTAAAATCGCGACTTTGACGTTGTCGCTTTCAAAAATCATCTCTTTTGATTTTGCCTGAAATTTGCTCATAATTCACCGCTTTACCCGCAGTATATTATATAATAAAAACAATTCACGGGCAATCAATTTGCAAAATAAGCGCAAAATGATTGTCTTTCACGGTTTTTCGGGACAGCAAAAGACGACGCAAAAATGCGTCGTCTTACGAAAACCGTGGCTGCTCACGTCACAAACTGCTCTTTTGACCAAACAATTGCCGTAAACGTCATTTGTTTGTCTTTTGCTTGTTTGTTCCTTTTCCCCGCGAGTA
>ENA-OPXC01001847-OPXC01001847.1-human-gut-metagenome-genome-assembly--contig:-NODE-1847-length-13691-cov-5.338956_pt1 | contig 13691 bp, 11 predicted proteins | sample MGYA00241512_ERZ502016 | MGnify/ENA primary metagenome ERZ502016 (study PRJEB25962, sample SAMEA2043043) | human gut metagenome | biome: human gut; feature: human-associated habitat; material: faeces...
GTGTGCTGGAAATGAACGCACCCGTCACCCAGCCGGGGCTGCTTCACCTGCTCACCATGCACACGGAGGAAGGTCGGCGCATCTATGAGCGCTCGGTGCGCTTCCTCCTGCTTGCGGCGACGAACCGCGTCCTGCCCGGTCAGCGCGTCCGCATTGAGTACAGCGTCAGCGGTGGCGTGCTGCTGCGAATGCCCGGTCACGCCATCACAGAGGAGGAGACGCGCGCCATCGCCCGGCAGATGCACGCTCTCGCGGCGCAGAATCTGCCATTTGAGAAGAAAGAATGGACGCTCGACGACGCCATTGCCTACTTTGACGCGCAGGGGCAGGCGGATAAAGTCGCGCTGCTCTCCCGCCGAACAACGCCGTTCTTCCATATGTACGGGCTGGACGGTATGTGGGAATATTTCTACGGCGCAATGGCGACGCGCACGGGCATGACGCAGGTCTTTGAACTCACTTGGCTGCCCGACCGCGGCATCGTTCTGCGTCTGCCGGCCGCCAATCACCCGGAGAAAGCCGCACCGTATGTGCATCGCGCGGGGCATCTGGCAGTGTTTGACCAATCGACGAGGTGGTGCGCGCTGCTGGGCGTCAACAACGCCGCCGACGTCGCGGAGATGATGGAGGGACACCGCTTCCGCCACTTCATCCGCCTGAATGAAGCGCTGCACGACAAGGCGATTGCCGACATTGCGGCGGATATTGCCATCCAGCACAAGAAAATCGTGCTGGTTGCCGGGCCGTCTTCGTCCGGCAAGACGACGTTCGCCCAGCGATTGGCACTCCACCTGAACGTTATCGGGCTTCAGCCGCTGGTGATTTCGCTGGATAACTACTATCTTGACCGCGACAGCATCCCGCTGCAAGAGGACGGCACGCTCGACCTCGAAGCCATCAGCACGCTGGATGTGCCGCTCTTCCGCCAGCATTTGGCGGAATTGCTGGATGGGCGCGAAGTCCTGCTGCCAACGTTCTCCTTCAAACTCGGCAAGCGCAATCCGGGCGGCACGCCAGTTCGCCTGCGGGAAGGGCAAGTGATGGTTATCGAGGGCATCCACGGGCTGAATCCGGCGCTGTCCGAAGGGCTGCACACGGATGCCATCTACCGCGTGTTCGTCAGCGCCCTGACATGCTTGAACCTTGACGACCACAACCGCATCCGCACGACGGATGTCCGCCTGCTGCGCCGCATCGTGCGCGACATGCAGTTCCGCGCGACGCCGCCGAACAACACGCTTTCGATGTGGCCCAGTGTCCGCCACGGCGAAGAAACGTGGATTTTCCCCTATCAGGAGAACGCCGACCGCATGTTCAACACCGCCCTGCACTACGAGCTGCCCGTCCTGCGCCACTATGCCTACGACCTCTTGAGGGCGATTCCGCCGGAGAATGAGAACTATCTGGCTGCGCGCCGGCTGATTAAGACGCTGAACTACTTCCCGGATATTGACGAGGGCGTGCTGGCGGAAATCCCCCCGCTGAGCCTGCTGCGTGAGTTCATCGGCGGCTGCACGATTGAGGAAGCGTAAGCCATTTTGCTTGAAGCCTCAAAAGTGGCGATTCTCCCTGCAACGATAAAGTGTTACCGAATTGAAAAACAAGATTGCTTCGCTTGATGAAAGCGCAAAGCTGTGGTATAATAACGGCAGACGGAAGGAGGCTGATATTCCGTGTTCCAGATTGGAAACGAACGGGTTGCATTGGTGACGGATACGTCCTGCGATCTGTCGGATGAACAGCTCAGTCAATATGATATTCGCACAGTTGCGCTGCGTGTAGCGACCAGTCAGGGAGAGTTCCGCGACCGGCTCGAAATCACGCAGGAGCAGCTTTATGATTTGCTTCAGCGGGAAGTACCGAAAACATCCCTGCCGCTGCCGGAGGATGTCAGCAACCTCTACCGCACCCTGCATGACGAGGGCGCAACGAGCATCCTGCACCTGTCCATCAGCGGCAGCCTGTCCGGAACGTTCAACATGGTCTCCCTGCTTGCGGAGGACTTTGAGGACATGAAAATTCATGTTTTCGACTCCAAAACGCTCTCCTGCGGTCTAGGGCTGCTGGTGCTGGAAGCGGCGGAATCGCTGCAAAACGGCATGTCGGTGGAGGATACCATCGCGCTGCTGGAGAAACGCCGCGAACATCAGCTGGGCGCGTTCGTCATCCGCACGCTCGAATTCCTGCGCAAGGGCGGGCGCATCGGGCGCGTTGAGGGCGCAATCGGCTCGCTGCTGCAAATCAAGCCGGTCATCTACGTGAACGACGAAGGCGTCTACAACACGCTGTGCAAGGCACGCGGCTTCTCCAACGCGCTGACGGCGATGGTGGACGAGACCATCCGCCGCTATCAGGGTCACAAGGTGCGTCTGGCGGTGGTGCATGGCGCGGCATATGACGATGCCGTGAAACTCCGCGACCGCCTGATGGAGCGGCTCGACGTGGTATCGAGCTTCATCAGCCCGGTCAGTCCCGCACTGGCGATTCACACCGGGCCGGGGCTGCTTGGCGCGATTGTACAGCTGGCGGAATAAGGGGAAAATACATCAATTGCATATCTCGGCGGCTCTGCTGATTTTCGGAAAGAAGAAAGTCGGCAGAGCCGCTTTGCTTTGGAAAAGTTCCACCCGCTTCGTTTTCAATGGCAAACGAAGAAGGATTCTTCATGGTACAAAAGGGGAGCACAAATAGCCAACAGTTCGCGTGGCAACGTAGTGCTGCTATGCTGCGTTTTATTCGCATTAGCCAGAATGCAAAAAGCCGCTGCGCATCTTGCCGCATTTTCATCTGGAAAGAGTGTATAATGCGCCTTCACCCCACGACGGAAGGCGTGGAAATTCCGATGGGCGGGCGACAGAAGTGCGGAAATCCGAAGAAAAAGTCTGCTTTTTGATGCGCTGATTCCACCTGTAATTCACCCAGCATGTAATACCCCCTGCAATACACGATTGCCCATGTAATGTTTTTGTAAATTGCAACTTCTTTTGTGCTTTCTCTGTATTTTTGCGCGAAATGTGTCGAAAGATAACACATGCTACTTTTCTTTTCCTGCAAAATGTGCTAAAATAGGCATACGAGAACTTCCAGTGGTGCAGTTTAGGCGTCAGGATGCAGCGCTGGAAGGCCGTTTTTCAATCATGGTATGCGTGAAGGGTATCGTGTATTGATTACAATAACCATTTTCTGACACTGACGCTTTGCTAAGGAGGTTTTTCCTGTGGATGATGCGAAATACCCTGCTTTTGATACCAAACCCTACCGAATCGTGAAGAGCCGCAGTGAGGCAAGCGTGCCCGTGAACGTCGCGCCGACGTACTACATCGTGGCTTCTGATTTACAGGGCTTTCCCCTACAGCAGGCGATTCCGCTCGTCCAGATGTCCACCAGCGCTCAGCTTGCCCCTCGCCCGCCCGAAAATCAACTGCCGCCGCTACCTGTGCCGAGGCCGGGTACGCCGATGCGGTGGTATATCGCCAGCCTGCTGCGGTGTCTGGGTGTTCCGGCGCGGCTGTCGGGGTTCAACTATCTGGTGGAAACGCTGCTGCTGCTGGTGAATCGCCCGTTTGAGACGCGACTGGTGACGGGCGAGGTGTACCCGGTGGTCGCGAAGCAGTGCAACACCACGCCCATCGGGGTGGATCAGGCGATTCGCACGGCGGTCAACCAGACGTGGCAGGAGCAGAACATACCTGTGTACTGCGCGTTGATGGGGCGGAGTCCCGCGCCGCACGAGCCGCGCCCGACGAGCTGCGAGTTTCTGGCGAATGTGCTGATGTATGTGAGGATTCAGATGGCGGAGTGCCATTACTGATAGGGAACTGATGGCGAATAGAAGAAAGACTGTCTGCGCGGAGCGGGCAGTCTTTTTGAGTGCGTCCGGCGGCGCACGTTTCTAAAGGGTGAAAGACCCGAATCCGCCCGGTAGCGGGAAGGAGAAAGCTGAAGGCAAGGGTGTCCGTCGTGAGGCGGAATCTGAAGGAAGTCGGATGTGGGAACAGACTAACCACGGGCAAACCTCTGGCCTGACGAACAGAAACCGCATAGAAGGCTATATGCGAGGGTAAGGCTGCCCAACAAGTCGAAGCCCAATAGCTACACGGAATCGCATGTGGTAAATGCGGCAGGTAGATGGAGGGAAAGAAACGTGTGGTACCCGGGGAGGTCTGCGCGGAATGCGCCGAAAGGCGTAACCACAGTCGCAAGGCTGTGCTGAACGCGCAGAAGTCAGCCGAAGCCATAGTACCTTGGGGGAAAAATTCAAGGGAAGGGCGGAACCAATACAAGCCGGAGTAATCGAGGGAAGGAGGACGGCATGAAGAAGGCAGAAAACGTCAGGAGCTGCCTGCAAAGAGATAGCACGGAATGCGAAGGGTATGCAGGAGCGCAGAGTGCCGTTCAGCCGGGAAGTGGTGAAACGGCAGGCAGAAGCCAGAACCTGCTTGAAGCAATCCTGTACAGAGACAACCTGAACAGGGCTTACAATCGGGTAAAGGCAAACAAGGGAGCGCCGGGAGTGGACGGGATGACCGTAGAAGAAGCGCTTCCATGGCTCAAGAAACACGGCAAAGAAATGACCGAAGCAATCCGAAGCGGAAAGTACAAGCTAACGGCGGTGAGACGGAAGGAGATTCCGAAGCCGGATGGAGGAGTGCGCAAGCTGGGGATTCCCACGGTCAAAGACCGGATTGTGCAACAGGCAATCGCTCAGCAGCTCATGCCACAGTATGAACCGAAGTTTTCGGAAGGGAGCTATGGCTACCGGCCAGGGAGAAGTGCGCAGGGTGGCCCGCTGTCACCTTTATTGGCGAATGTGTACCTGAACGAATTTGACTGGGAATACGTGGCGTGCCGGTGATTCGGTATGCGGACGACATCGTATTACTGTGCAAAAGTCAGAGAGCGGCAGAACGACTGTTGGGAAGCAGCATCCGCTATCTGGAAGGGAAGCTGAAACTGAGGGTGAACCGGGACAAAAGCCATATCGCCAGGGTGAATGCGACGAAGAACTTCAAGTTTCTGGGCTTCGCATACGGCAAAGGAAAGGATGGACTGTTCATTCGTGCCCATCCCAAAGCCCTGCTGAAAGCGAAGAACAGGCTGCGCGCAATCACGAAGCGAAACCGCGGAGTCAACGTCCGAAAGGTCATGCAGGAAATAAAGGTCTACATGACAGGATGGCTGAACTACTACGGGATAGCGTCCCTAAAGACGAAAATGCGGGAATGGGACGAATGGCTGCGGCACCGAATCCGTGCATACATCTGGAAGCAATGGAAGAAACCGAAGACCAAACTCAAGAACCTCATGAAGCTCGGTGTGCCGGAATACTACGCACATATGGCCGCCAACAGCCGCAGAGGATATTGGTTTACGGCGAACACGGGAGCCGTGACAAGAGGCATAACAAACGAAAGACTCACACGCGCGGGATTCTTTGAACTCTCCCCGGCGTATGAGTCGATTCAGACTGCTTGTATTGGACGTGCCGTGTACCGAACGGTACGCACGGTGCGGTGAGAGGACGGGGGTTAATCACCCCCTCCTACTCGATTTCCGATGATTTCGTGGCAGCTGACTTGCAAATCCGACAGAGTTGTGCTACTATTTTGTCAGTTGTCCAGCCTCCCATTATCGTGCCGAAAAAGCTGCCCGTCACGGGCGGCAACCTCTGCGCAATCAATCTGTTAAGAGATTGATACTGTTTCCGGATTCGCCCGCGCTGTTTCTCTTCTGGCGTGCGAGCGCAGCACTGCGTTTTATTCACGTTTGCCAGAATGAAAAACTCGCTTCGCATCTCAGCACATTCTTGTCTGGAAATAGTATGTAGAACCAGCAATGCTGCTCACAACAAAGAAGGAGTATCCTATGCGTGAATACACCCCCGAACGGCTGCGCCACCTGACCCTGCTGGCGGAAAAATATCCTACCGCCTTGTCCGCGTACAGCGAAATCATCCGCTTGGAGGCGCTGCTCCGTTTGCCCAAGGGCACAGAGCATTTTATGAGCGACCTGCACGGCGAGCATGAAGCCTTCATCCATATTCTCAACAGCGCGTCGGGGGTCATCCGGGAGAAAATCGACCGCCTGCTGGGCGATACGACCCCGCCGGAGGAGCGCGCGGATTTGGCAACCCTTATCTACTATCCGCGGGAGAAGCTGCCGGAATTGAAAGCGCGTCAAAACGACCTCGACGGCTGGTATCAGCGGGTGCTGCTGCAGCTGATTGACCTCTGCCGGCTGGTGTCCAGCAAGCACACGCGGCGGCATGTGCGCGCCGTGATGCCCAAGGAGTGCGGCCACATCCTCGACGAGCTGCTCCACGCGCATTTCGAGGATCACGACAAGGAACAGTATTATGGCGAAATCATTGCGAGTATGCTGCGCTACGGGCTGGCGGATCAGTACATCATCGCCCTGTGCGAGGTGGTGAAGCGTCTGGCGGTTGACCGGCTGCACATTGTGGGCGACCTGTTCGACCGCGGCCCGCGTCCGGATATGATTCTCGAACGCCTGTACCAGTACCACGATGTGGACTTCCAGTGGGGAAATCACGATGTGGTGTGGATGGGCGCGGCGGCGGGCAGCCCGCTGTGCATCCTGACGGTGCTGAAAACGACGCTGGCGTACAACAACGTGGATACGCTGGAGCGCGGCTACGGCATTCCGCTGCGCTGTCTGGAGCATTACGCGGAGGAATACTACGCCCAGAGTGACCTGACCCGCTGGATGCCGCACGCCGACCCGAACGCGACCGACGTCCGCCCGGCGAACCTCGCGCGCGTCGCCCGGATGCACAAGGCGGTCACGGTGCTGATGCTGAAACTCGAAGCGGAGGTGATTGCCCGCAACCCCGATTTTGAAATGCAGGGGCGCGACTATCTGCGCCAAATCGACTATGACGCCGGAACGGTGCGCTGCGGGGGCAAAGTATATCCGCTGCTGGACTGCGATTTCCCGACCGTTGACCCGACTGCGCCGGAGCGCCTGCTGCCGCGCGAGGAGGACATTATCGCCCGACTTGTGCGTGATTTTAAGGGCAGCGAAAAGCTGCAAAAGCACGTCGAATTTCTCTTTTCACAAGGCTCGGTGTACAGCTGCGTGAACGGCAATCTCCTCTACCACGGCGCTGTGCCGATGGATGAGGATGGGCAGTTCACCGCCGTGCGCTTCTGGGACGCGGAGTATAGCGGCAAGCGCTGGTTTGACTGCTGTGACCGCTGTGCGCGCATGGGGTACTTTGCGCCGGAGGGCAGCTGGCAGCGGCAGGTCGGGCAGGATTTCCTGTGGTATCTGTGGTGCGGCGCGGTGTCGCCCATCTACGGGCGGAGCGCCATGACGACCTTCGAGCGGCTGTATATCGCTGATCCGGCGACACATGCGGAAATCAAAAATCCGTATTATCGGCTGATTAACGACCCGGCGAATGTCGAGCGCATTCTGGCGGAATTTGGACTGACTGCGCCGAACAGCCACATCGTCAATGGGCATGTGCCGGTTCGGGCGATTGAAGGCGAGAAACCGGTCAAGGGCGGCGGCAAACTGATTGTCATCGACGGCGGATTTTGCAGTGCGTATCACCAGAAGACAGGCATCGCGGGCTACACGCTGGTCTACAACAGCCACGGCATGACGCTGCGGACGCATCAGCCGTTCGAGAGCATCGAAAAGGCGATTCACGAGGATGAGGACATTGAATCATCAAGCGAACGCATCTACACCGCGCCGCGCCGGATTCTGATTGGCGACACGGACGAGGGGCAGCGCAAGCGCACGGAAATCGACGATTTGGAGGCACTGACGGAAGCGTATGGGAACGGTTTAATCCGCGAAAAAATGGAATAAACGCAAACGGCGCATCCTCCTGTTCGGAGCGGTGCGCCGCAATGCTTTCAATTTATAATGCCAGTTCTTCGCCGTCTTCCGTCAGCTTTTCCAGCACGCCGTTGTGCATCAGCCATGCTTCGCCGCACAGCATTTCATCGCCATCGCGCGAAAGAATATAGCTGCCGTCGGGCAGAATATAGAACGTATGTCCAGTGCTGTCGGCAGCGGTGATGTCCTCAAAGAGCCGCAAGCCGTCCAGCACGTTGTCTTTCACCTGATTGTAGTGCGGCAGGATGTTCCGCGTCGTCAGCCCCAAGCCGGGGATGAAGCGCTGATAATCTGGGTCAACCGCTTCGCCGGGTTCTTCCGGCTGGGCATACACGGTGTCGGCGCAGTTCATACTGCCCGCGCTGATGCCGATGATAACGCCGTCGAAGTCTGCCAGCAGGTTACGCAAGTCCATCGACGCGAAAAAGGCGTTTTCGGTCGGCACATGCCCGCCGGAGAGCAGGATTACGCCGCTTTGCGCGACAAGCTCTGCCGCATCATCGGCGTTCCGGCTGTCCAGCACGCAGACATCCTCCAGCTCGATTTCCGCCGCCGCGAAACAGCCCTCGAATGTCGCCGCCATTTCGTCATTGCCCGCGAAAGCATCCGGGTCGCTGGCGATAATGAGCAGCTGCGCGCCCGGCTCAACGCTGGCGCGGAGGTTCTCGACAAAACCGTTGCGCGCGTCGAAAATACAGGGAAGGTCAAGCCCTTCGGGAACGTTATTGTCGCAGGGACTGCTGGTCAAAAAGAGCGTCATGCGGGAAAATCCCCCTTCTATTAGTCGCTGAATTGCCGAAAGGATTCGACGCGGAAGACGGAAATTCCTGCTGAATCGCGCGGGCGGGGGCTATCGGCAGAAGAATTCTATTTGGTGGATGAAAAAATCCGCATTTCTTTCGCTTCGGGCGCAAAAAAGGCTTTTCATCCGCACAAATTTGTGATACAATGAAGATGGCTATGCACGCGCATGAGCCTACTTTGCCGTTTGCTGAAAATGGCAGGTGTGTTTTGACTGAATCCGTGCCGCGGATTTGGAAATAGAGAACCCACAGACACCGAAACAATTGGAGGAATTGATTCATGATTACTGCTGGCGATTTCAAAAAGGGCATTACCGTGGAATGGGACGGCGGCGTCTGGACCATCGTTGACTTCCAGCACGTCAAGCCCGGCAAGGGCGCGGCTTTTGTCCGCACCAAGATTAAGAACGTGATGACCGGCGCGGTGGTTGAGCGCTCCTTCAACCCCACCGACAAGATGCCCAAGGCCATCATCGAGACGAAGGAAATGCAGTACGTTTACAATGACGGCGAACTGTACTACTTCATGGACGTGGAAACCTACGACCAGATCCCGATGTCTCTGGACAAGGTGGAGGACGCCATCCCCTATGTCAAGGAAGGCACGAATGTGACCGTCCGCTTCTTCAAGGGTCAGCCCTTCTCCGTGGAAGCGCCGAACTTCGTTGTGCTGGAAGTGACCGACACCGAACCCGGCTTCAAGGGCGATACGGCTTCCAACACCTACAAGCCCGCGACGCTGGAAACCGGCTACTCCCTGCAGGTGCCGCTGTTCGTCAACACGGGCGACAAGATTCGTATTGACACCCGCACCGGCGAGTACATGGAGCGCGCGTAATTATCTGACTATAAGTTCAAACCGGCTCGGTGGACAGACTTCCTCCGAGCCGATTGTGATACAAACAAAACCATCATTAGGAGGGTTGGACATGAGCAAACTGACGGACAAAGTGAGCTACCTGAAGGGCCTTGCGGCGGGCATGAAGCTCAACATGGAGAAGGACAGCAACAAGCTGCTGCTGGAAATCCTCGGCGCGATGGGCGACATGGCGGAGGAAATGCAGCGCATGGACGAGGCGCACAGGGAGCTGCAGGACTATGTTGAGTCCATCGACGATGATTTGTCCGACCTGACGGAAACGCTCTTCAGCGACGAGGAAGAGGACGACGAAGATGCCGATGACGCGGACGAATGCGACTGCGAGGACTGCGCGGACGATACAGACGACGAGGATGATGCCGCCGAAGAGGAAAATCCCGACGACGACCTGATTGCCTACGCCTGCCCGAACTGCGGCGCTGAGCTGACTTTCCACGCCAACGACGTTGACTTTGACGAGAATACCCTCTGCCCGAACTGCCATCAGCCGATTTTCCCGGAAATCGACGAGGACAGCGAGGAAGAGACGGAAGAGTAATTTTCTAAATTAAAATTAAATGCAAAAAACAGGAGCATGGATGCAAAACGCCCATGCCCCTGTTTTTGATTGGCAAATTACGCGCGCAAATTCCCCTCATACGCCACCAGGACGCCGCCGACTTCCGCGTAGTACGAGCAAAGCCCGCGCAGTACGCCGATTTCAATCTCCGCGTTCGGAAATTTCTCCAGCAGCGCCGCTTTCAGCTCTTCTGCCGCGCTCTGGTTCATGCAGTGGTGGATGTACACCTTCGAGCCGTTCCAGCCCTGTTTCATCATGGCGCTCAGCATGTTTTGCATCGCCTTGTGGTCGCCGCGCGATTTTGACGCAATGACCAATTCACCCTTGACGCCTGCTTTGCCAATCACGCGGATGCCCAGAATGCCGACGATCGCGCCTACTGCCGCGCTTACGCGACCGTTCGCGACGAAATTGTGCACCGACGCGAGCGAAAAAATCAAATTCGCACGGTCACGGAAGGCGGTCACAGCGGCAACTGTGTCCTCGAAGGACAAGCCCTTGCGCACGCAGTCCGCCACCTTCTCCACCATTTGCGTGCAGCCCGGCCCGGCGCTCAGGCTGTCAAACACATGCACCCGGCGCCCCGGATGCAGTTCCATGTATTCCTTCGCCGCCAGCATTGCCGCGTTGTAAGTGCCAGACATGGCGCTGGAAATCGTGACGCAATACACCGTATCCGCGTTGCCAAACGCCTTCAGCCAGCATTCCGTGTTCGGGCAGGATGTCGTCGTCTTTTCCTTATAAGTGCGCAAAAAGGCGATCATGCCGTCAATATCGCAGTGCTCATCGTCCACAAAAACACGGTCGCCTGCATGAATCGTCAGCGGGACGGAGGCGAAGGGCAAATCGCCCAAGGTCAGCAAATCCGCGGAGGAGTCCGCGACAATCTTCGTCATCATCATCAATACCCTCTATCAAAAAAATCAGCCGCATTAGGATTCCAACATGCATATTAGCAGTTTTTCAGAAACTTGTCAAGAGGTCTGGAACTTTTTCTTGACGTTTTGAATAACTTGTGATATGATAATACAAAAGGGGATGAACGTGTGATTGCACAGATTAGTGAGTTCCGGATGCCGCGTTACCGGGAAATTCCGGATGTGGGGCTGTATCTCGACCAGACAGTGAAGTACATGAACCGCTATTTGGCGCCATTGGGCTGCATGGAGATTACCACGTCGATGGTGAGCAACTACGTCAAGAAGGGGTATATCAACAATCCGGTGCGCAAGCAGTACAGCGCGGAGCAGATTGCGTACCTGCTGTTTATTGCCGTGGCCAAGTCGGCACTGTCGATGGATAACATTACGCGGCTGTTCCAAATGCAGAGAAAGACGTACACGGTGCAGCAAGCATATGATTACTTCTGTGATTCGCTGGAATCGACACTGCAGTACACGTTCGGGCTGACGGATACGATGGAGCGCTTCAACCCCGCGGACATGCCGGAGCGAATGATGCTGCGCGCGACGATTATCGCGGTAACGCACATCATCTATCTGTCAAGCCAGTTCGACGCGATGCAGGGGCAGGGAACGCTGCCGGCGAACGGACATCTGGCCCTGCCGGAAGAATGACATATGGTGATACGATTTTCTGCATTCATCTGTGCCGCTTGTTTGCGAATTTGGGCGAAATTCTCATTTGGAAATAGTATCAAAGAAGCGATTGCATTCGTGCAGTCGCTTTTTTCGGTGCGGATAGCTAACACGTTAGCCTAACAGGGCGCAAGAACATCAGCGCGAATCACTTAACAACGGTGGCGGAAATTCATGTTGAGGCAACGGAATGGTTGAAAAACGAACAAATGATACAGGAAAAGAACAAAAGTTACGCAGAAATAATGAAAGGAATTTGTTGAAAATCGCCCAAATTAACCAAAATGGGGTTGCGTAAACCGCGTAAGTGTAGTATAATCAAAAAGAGCAAAGTGCTATTAGCTAATAATAGACTAACAAAAGGGAGCAACGGGTAATGGACAAGCGTGCTACATGCCGGAAAATTCTGCGGAAAACGGCGCTGTCAGTGCTGGCAGCGAGCATCCTGATGGCAGGGACGGTCGACGCGGTGCGGGCGGAGGAAACGCCAAACGTACTGCAGACGGTCGAAGCAGAAAGCGGAACACTGCTGGGCAAGGCGAAAATCGCTGCGACGGGAACGTGCGTGTCGGGACTGGAGCATACCGGCGACGGGGTGGAAGTGACCGTGACCGTGCCGGAAGACGGACTGTACGACATCATCGTGCGGACGGCGGTCATCGGCGGCGGAACGAAAGTCAACGAGGTCAACGCCAACGGGCAGCACGTTGGGGATATCACCAATAGCGGCAGCTGGTCGGACGAGGTTGTGCCGTATGTGTGGCTGGAGGCAGGCGATAATACTGTGTCCGTCACGGCAAGCTATGGCTGGATTGCGGTTGATTCGTTCAGCATCCGCAGGGCAGCACCCTTGCCGACGGATGTGTACGAAGTCAAGCCGACGCTCATCAACCCTAACGCCACGGACAGCGCCAAGCGCCTGATGACCTACCTGTGCGATCAGTACGGCAAGACCGTGCTGTCCGGGCAGCAGTCACAGGACGGGGCGTTCGGGCTGACAAACGCGGCGGTCTGGCGCGGTACGGGCGGCGATTATCCCGCGGTGCTTGGCATGGACTTGATTTCCTATTCTCCTGCGCGCGTGGCGAAGGGCGACAACAGCTCCAACGTCGTCGAACGAGCGATTGAGTATTGGAACGGCGACGAAGGCAAGCGCGGTATCGTCACGCTGTGCTGGCACTGGTGTCCCGCCGCTCGCTATGACAAGAGCAAGAGCGATCCGTGGGGCACGTTCTACACCGACAAGACGAAATTCAACCTTGCCCGTGCGATGAACGGCAGCGACCCGGACGGCTACCAGATGCTGCTGGACGATATCGACGCGATTGCCGTGCAGCTCAAGCGCCTGCAGGATGCGGATGTGCCGGTGCTGTGGCGTCCGCTGCACGAGGCAAGCGGCGGCTGGTTCTGGTGGGGCGCATCCGGCGCGGATGCGTACTTGCAGCTGTACAAACTCATGTACGACCGCCTGACGAACGTCCACGGGCTGAACAACCTGATTTGGGTCTGGAACGGTCAGGATGCCGCGTGGTATCCGGGCGACGAGTATGTGGATATCATCGGCGAGGACATTTACCCCGGCAAGCATGTGTACACGTCGCAGGCGGCGCGGTTCATCAAGGCGCTGAACTACACGGACACGCGCAAGCTGATTACCCTCTCGGAGAATGGCTGCATTCCAGACCCGGAGCAGCTGGTGCGGGACAACATCATGTGGAGTTACTGGTGCGTGTGGGAAGGGGAGTTCGTGCTGAAAGCGGCGGGCTTTAACAATTACAGCGAACAGTACACCGAAAAGAACATGCTCAAAAAGGCGTATAAGAGCGATACGGTGATTACGCGCAAGGAATTGCCGGATTTGCGGAATTATCCGCTGGGCGACTGAGGCTCGAAGCGCAGCACGCGCATATATAAGGAAGAAAAGTCAACTCAATCGCGAAAAAGGGTCAAGGGAGGAACTCCCTTGCAGGGTGCAGGGG
>ENA-OPXC01001858-OPXC01001858.1-human-gut-metagenome-genome-assembly--contig:-NODE-1858-length-13657-cov-2.958903_pt1 | contig 13657 bp, 12 predicted proteins | sample MGYA00241512_ERZ502016 | MGnify/ENA primary metagenome ERZ502016 (study PRJEB25962, sample SAMEA2043043) | human gut metagenome | biome: human gut; feature: human-associated habitat; material: faeces...
GGTCTCAACCATCAGCTCCACCAATTCGTTTATGTCCATCTTCTCTGTAGGATGGTCTGCTTTTTCATTTCTGCAATCTGGTTTGTGATTTTCTCGCTCATTCTATGTACCTCCTGAAAAGTATTCGCTTTCGTTGTGTACATATATCACTCTAAAGCACATAAATTGGAATACCACTACTGGAAAGATACACACCTTTTATTGTGTATCTTTCCAGTGGTTTTCTACTCTTCTCCATCCGTGCAGACAGCCTTTCCCATCGCAAGTTCCGCCACAATCTTGGCATATCGTTCCTGCTCACTTCCTTCGGAACCCGCCATTGCTTTCATATAAAATTCCAAAGCCTCCTCCCGGCTGTCCCATACTTCCTCATCGTTATAGCAGATGACTTTCACGGTATTCAGTTTTCTGCAGGAGTCCTCTCCATAGACAACCCCAAGGCAGCATCCGTTGTCCCAATGCACATGGATTGTACCTGTGTCATCCACCTCTGTAACAGTTCCCTTCGTGCCACTTGGAATATCTCAGTATGGGTCGTTCATGGAAATAAGTTCCACTCTTGAACCCGCCGGGTACTGTTCCTTTACCTTATTTACAACATCTCTTGGTGGGAAAAACATTACTGCTCGCCCCCTTTCTTCGCTCCTGCCTTGAATGCAGCCGAGCCATCCAGTTTTGAAAGAAGGATTTTTCTGTCTGCCTTGAATTCATCACCGATGAACCCAAGCCTTAAAAGGAAACATCTGAATGCGTATTTCTCATTCTTATTTTCCTTTGGCTTTGCGGTCACTCTCTTCTGCTTTTTACTCATCTCGCAAATGGCTGATATGAATTTAGTGTAGGCAAGTGCCTCTTCCGGCTTTACCGCTTCAAACCAAGGGAAGTTTACAACCTCGTCTTTTTCTTCAATGTGAACATTCTCGATTCCCAAGGCTTTCTTTATCAGTTCGCCTTTTGCTTCAAGCAGGCTTATTAAGTTTCCCATGTCCACTTTTTCAAGTGGTATGGAAACCGTAAGTCCAAGGCTCTCGCCCGTTTCTGCCCCTTTATTCGGCTCACTGTCGGGTTCTTCTGCCCCCTTTTCATTGTTGTTCCATTCTGCCGGGCTGACCCCTGTTGCCAAAACACAGGCATCAACAATCGGTGCAATCTCATCAAGGTCATCAAAATCTCCGAATTCCAATTCGCCATTCTTTCCTACCGTAAAGTTCCCAATTTCGTAGGCGCAAGAAGGAACTCCGAGGTATTTTGCCTTACCCCCGATTTCCTTCTCGATTGCCTGAACCATAGCTTTTCGTTTGTCCTTTGTTACATAAAAATGTAGTACCATGTTTTGTACCTCCTTATGATTTTTTTGGTATGTACATATATCACTCTGAAGGCACATAATAGCAAGCTATTTATTTCACATACCTCTTTAAAACATTGTCAAAACACACTTTATTGTAAATATGTAATAATTGTAATATAATAACTGTAAAAAATAAGATCAGGAGGTAATGCATATGCCATCACTTAATAAATTTGAAAAATCAATCGAAAAGATTAGTGAAATATTTAATGAAAAAATTGCCAACAACCCTTACTCAAAAGAATTAAGAATAATATTTAATGTAGGTTTACAGAGTGAGGATTTAGCTTTGTTTCCCAATATTCGTTCTGCATCATCTTGTTCTGATTACATAGAAAAATGGATTAAATGCTATGTAGATGCTACCCAAAACCCACCTAGCAAAAGAAAGGCATCTCCTAAAGGAAGTTGCAATGATCCTGCTTTAGAAAATATCGTATACTATGCTACTGGAGAAGAAAAAAAACAAATAAAACGTATGCTAGTATATCACAATCTTTTTATGAGTGCAGAAAATATTCAGGGTAACTTATTAGAAGAATACATTAACAATAATATACAGAAGTATGGTTGGGTATGGTGTAACGGAACCGTTCTTCAAGCAATTGATTTTTGCTCAATTGATGGAAGCGTACTTTTACAGATTAAAAATAAAAACAACACCGAAAACAGTTCATCTAGCAAAGTACGTAAGGGAACTACTATAGAAAAGTGGTATCGTCTTGGTTCTCGGAAAAGCAATGGCAAAATATTACCAGCATACAAATGGGATATACTTAATGATATAATTAATTCACATGTTATTACAGATATTAAACCAAATTGTAAAATGACTGAAGACGATTATCAAAATTTTCTAAAACAAATTATCAAGGCTAATTCTGATATCATTTCTGAAGAATAAAACATTTTGTGGCAACCAATCACTATGACGGTTGCCACAACATTGTATTAAATACTATTTTTTTCTACTTTTTTCCATTTCTTTTTTCATGAATTGCATCCATGAAATCTCATCGGTGTTCTTATATCTTGAATACGAGAAACCTGTATTTTCGTACTTTATTCCGTTCATATCATCAATAATAGTTTTTGCAATTGCCTCACCTAATTTTACTGGAACAGCATTACCAATTTGCTTATACTGATCCAAAATACCACCACAAACTTTCCAACTTTCTGGGAACTCTTGAATACTCTTGTATTCTTCAACACTTAATGGTCTGTCCTCTGTTGGATGAGCCAAGTCAGTAGCTGGCATTGTTGGATTAGTAACCAATGTTGGTGATGGTCTGCTATATGATAATCTTCTTAAAAATCCTGTCTTTCCACCACCCAAATAAAATGATTTTCCCAAAGCTTCCTTCTGTAAGTCTAACGGAAGATCTTTCCAATATTGTCCTTCTTTTAATATTCGATAGTATTTTAATCTTTTCTCTGGAAACTCAATAAAATGATGTTCTACATTCATTGGAAGATTATCATCAAACGCATCTCTCAATGTACGCCATGCTTTCAATCCATCAGTTCCTTCTTCATTATGTGTAGGTTGAAGGTAACTGACTTTACCTCCACCTAGTTTTCCAATAATAACTACACGCTCTCTAATTTGTGGAGCCCCAAAATACGCAGCATTATATAAATTAAATGAAACCGTGTAGCCAATTTCTTTCAATTTATCAAGAATAATCATCATTGCGCCCCCTTTAATAGGTTCTTCAATGTCTTTATACTTAAAAGGAGTTGACAATAGGCCTCTAACATTTTCAATAACAACATATGTTGGTTTTATTTCCGAAATAATACTTAAATACTTTAGAAAAACATTTCCTCGTTCATCATCAAATGCCTTTCGATTCCCAGCTGTACTAAATGCCTGACATGGTGGTCCACCAAAAATCACATCAACCTTTCTTCCTTCTGGTATCTTAGCCATTTTCAGAATCTCTTCTGCTGTAAAATCTGTAATATCTCCTATCAGTCCAATTTCAGGTTTATTTTTGGCAATAGTCATTCTGCAAGCCTTATTAAACTCACAAGCTAACAAAGCATCTATCCCACCATTTTTCATTCCAATATCTAATCCCATCGCTCCTGAGAAAAAACTCAATGCGACTATTTCCGGAATATCGTCACTCAACCGCTCATGATCATCCGGTTCAATTACCACGTCATTTTTTTCTATGTATTCATTTAAGTCTTCGATGGATGTCAACCATTGGTTTCCAACTCTTTCAGCATTAAGCATACCATTTTTTATAAGTAGTCTCACAGATTGAACAGTCACTTTTAATTTTTTTGCAACCTCACCTGCAGTAAGCAAATTATTAGTATCAATCATTGGTTTGTGCTATTTTCCTTTTCGAAAATTTTTATAGACCCATTATACTATTTTTCATATCTGTTTTCAAGTTACATATTTGTTTACTTTAGTGAGTGCATATCATATCACTTGTAATATTTTCAAAAGAATGTTTAATCAACTCACCTTCTGGTTTCAAATTATTTTCAAGATATTCAAGTAACAGGGAATCTTCAATATAATAATACATCTGTGGAACAACAAACCCTGGAAGATCATTTCTAAGTTGTTCCAGCGGAATCATATTTGTATTTTGAAAATTTGTAATTTCCATCGCCACCGTATGCATTTTCAAATAATTATCTATCCGTTCAACAGCCGCTTTATCATACGAAAATTTTTCCTTCCAAGACTCTATCATGACCTTGTTACTTAATGTCATAATACCGACAATTGCCTTAACAGGTGCACTCACATATAAATAAGCTTTAACCGTTTCATTAGGAAAAACACGTCTATGTTCATATATTTTTTCTCCTGACAATACCCTCTTATAGACATCTGCCTTGAAACTTAATAACATTGTTCTCATCGCATCTTTTCTCTTTCTTCGATTTCACTTCAAAACCATTATGATATCTATTCCGTAGCTACAACCCTACGATTTATCCATAATGTATCTTCAAGCCTACACTCCAATGGAAACATTTACTGTACAGATATGTTCCCGAGTTAAGCATTCTATATAAGACATAAACGAATAACCCAAGTATCAAAAGTACTTGAAAGCCTTATTTTAAGCCATTCTTCCATAGTTTCTATTTCACCCTTGACATCAATACTACACTCTCCACATGCGTACAAATTCAAATTATATCCCCACAAAACTATGGATATCTGGACAATATTTTTACAGTACTAATACCGTTCGTGCAGCCTTTTCCCACAAAATCATGGATGGTACTAATTTTGCACCATACTAATTGTGCAACAGCCTATGGCACAATTACTTTTTTCCATTACTTTAGTATCATTATCTTCTTCCATCTTTTCCGCTTCTAACGATTGATACTCCTGTTTCAATCCTCGTAATAATTCTTCCTCACTCGACAAGTACAGCTTATAATTTGACACAAAAATCTGCGTCTTATCAAGAGGCTAGTGCTACCGCTTATTGAGAATAATTTCTTTCTTATTAACAAATAACCGAGCATTTATATTCCAACTGTCTTGATAACCTCCAACAATAATTAATATAGGTTCTGGACATTTTAGTTTTTGGTCTTGAGATAAAACTATCATTTGATTTTTATCAATATTACTTGGTGCCGACGATGCATTTGGATGATAGTGCCACTCTCCTAAATAATACTGGCCTTGGTTCCATGCCAAGTCTAAAATTCTTTTCAATCCATCTATACCCCTATAAAAAGTACACTTTGAATGTCTAGAATTTTTGGGTGGTGGTGTTATTTGCAAAATGTTGGCTATTGCTTGGTTGGAAGAATAATTTCCAATTAAAATGCCCCCTGTTTCATAAGGATTAGAAATAGCACAATAATAAAGCATTTGTTCATAAGCCTTTGTGTCGAACTTTACAGTATATGATTGATTCTTATCTTGAAAAAGCAAATTATCCATTCTCTCTTTTCTCCACCACCTCATAGCTTTCAAATATCCCATCGCTCTCTTTTTGCTCGTAAATGAGTGAAAGCGTCTTTTGAGATTTTGATATAATGTAATTTTCAATTACCTTCACGGAAGTTGCAGCAGCAATCCAAATATCATCACTTCTTCCAGGAAAAGTCGGATGCCAGCAACCAATTCCATTCCTTGGCAAGTCGTAATCATCATATAAGACTTTTTCTGCCTGTAGGTACGGGGAAATCAAATCATAAAAAGCATTAAAATTAAAAGTGTTACCATTCATCAGTGTAACATATAATCGTTTTGCACCCAATCCAACAGAGACTGAAGCTATAATATGGGTTCTCTTAAAATTAGTTCTTTGAAGAATATCAAGTACATTATTTTCCCCAGTACAATCAACAATAACATCATATCTATCCAAATCAATATTTGTTTTAAAAGAGTCATCATTTGAAAGAGTATCATTTATAACTTTAACATTTGCGTGTGGATTTAGGGAGTTAAGATAATTACATACCGATAATTCTTTAAATTCACCAATATTATTTAGATTTAAGATATGGCGGGATAAGTTCCCGACTTCAAATATATCTGAATCTGCAATAGTAATATTATATACTCCTGCTCTTACAAATATTTCTGCGATTGATGCTCCAATGCAGCCTGCTCCAATGAGCAATATTCTTTTTCTTAGTAACAGGTCGCTCATTTTACCTCGTTGAGATATTTCGTGTTGGTTCCAATTTTCTGAAACAATCCAATCCAATTTTGCATTTTTAGTGAATACCTCACATCTATCACGCATCCACCATCCCTGTTGATTATTTCTGAATCCTTTTGCTGTCCTTTTGCCATATGATACAGTCGGTAAATACAGAGCTTTCCAAGAAATTATCTCGGGGTCTCCACCAAAAATTCGGGGAACAGGGAAACCAATTAAAAGCAAATGCCGTTTTCCGTCCCGAATTTTTGAGACAATATTTTGAAGGATACACATTATATTAATATGTTGTTTTTCACAGGCAACTAACAATTCGCCAAATGTTTCTGGTGCTTGCCACTCATTAACAACTGGGATCTGATTCATAAGTATCCACGGGGCAATAATGGGAGGTGATATAATTGTTTTTGAAAGATATTTTCCCCATTCTGTATAATGCTGGATGTTGTTACTTAGCGATTTAAACACCTTAACATAGTATACAAATGGTTTACTTTTATACACATCTAATTCTGCTATTCCATACCGACATTCGACACTCTCCCATTGCATGAAGGTAACCACATCTTCCGAGAAAGCAAACTGCATTTCTAAAATATTGCTCATAGAAAATTCGGGCAGCTCAAATGGCTCGCTTTCTGTAACTAATTTTCCTTTTGCCGCTAGCTCTAGCCAACAAATTGCTCGTTTTGCATGATACAACAAGCGTTCATCTACACTATATGGTTCCGATTGATAATTAGGTATTGTATTCACCTCAAGGCATAATGCTCCTTTTCTCCACAATCCGTTTCTTTCAATTTTGGAGTTGTTAGCTTGATGATACAATGTAACCGTTATACTGTTTTCGACGTCTGGATATACTTTAATTTTTCCCTTTGGGTATTCGGATCCAACAACGAAAAACCATTGAGATTTCTGAGGGAAATATGGTGTTTCACATTCAATCACAATACTTAAGTGTAAATACCAAACATTTAATTCATTATCAAATTGCCACTCATCCATTATCTCAACTTGAGATAATGAATCTAAAGCCCTTCGAGCCTGATTTAATTTATCAAGAATTTGTTTTGACTCCATCTATGCAAATCTTCCTTCTGGAATGGCTGCCGATTTTTCAGTACGGGTTGTAAATCCCGTTGAAGAATTAGATTTTGATGGCTTTGGAGCTGGTGGAAATTCATTACCAAATAGCTCTCTCCATTTGCAAACACTATCATATAATTCTTCACAATCAAAAGCTTCACGAGCTATTTTAGCAGCATCACAAACCGTATCGTAGAAATCAGAATATTCTTCATCTGTAATTCGTGCAAAAACATCATGTTCAGGAACGCCTCTATCAGCTAAAAAAGGTTTATTAGTGTATTGGGAAACGATATTTTCAAGAGTTAATACAACACCTTCGGCAACACTTTTAATATCATCTGGACAACAATCACCAATAAAATGTTCCAACGGATAACTCTTGGGATGTTTCATATCTGGATATTGTGTTTTACGCCACCACTTCAATGCCTTAACAACATTTATATAGTGGGTATTGCAATTCTTGTTTTTTTCAACCGTCCATCGAATTTGCTCAAGTGGATGTGTTTTATCCCATTTTTCCGCTTCACGGTCAGGAATTAGCAACGGTTCGGATTTCCATTGAGGTTCGTTATCTGATTTATAAAATATGTTATATGCACTTTTAAGTAAGTCATTATTGAACGATTTTGTAAGTAACTTTTGTTGGAAATCTTCAATTGTATATTCCGAAATAATCGCCTCATCTTGAAGTACTCCTGTTTCGCTTTCACTAGGTGCAGAAGTAGGTACGATATCCAAATCAACATAACTTAAACTTATACCAATTGACCTGCCTTGAATTCTATATTTGTCTTTATAATGTTTTTCTAAAAATGGAACAAATAAATCCAAAGCCTCCTCTGGTGTAAACTCTTCAGAGTCTAATTTCGTTACAACAATTACATCGACATCTGATTTATTGCCGTTTTGGGGTTTTACTGCTGTGGAACGTCGGTAACTTCCCTGTAAGAAAGTACTAATAATAATCTTTGATAATGTTTCATCTTCCTCTAATCTCCTTCTTAATGTCGTATGCCCTGTTTTCAAATCCTTCACTTGATTGTCAGACAAACGAATATTAGATAGAAAATCTTTAAAATATGACGGTACAGTAGACATAAATAATCCTCCATTAATTAGTAAAACTTATTGATTGTGAATATGTACAAGAATTCCTTTGCTCAAAATCATATTCATATAGAATACATTTGCCAAATCCAACTGAATTTTGACCTAAGAAAAACATAAATGCATTTGGAGCAGCAGCAAAAATATGTAGTGTTGCACGCCGTTCCACAGTGCTTCTTCTGCCAATAGCGTTATAAACTGAATTAGCTAAAGCAGTTGCATGTGTTCCATCTTCTATCGAAAAATTTGTAGCACCAACATCGCTTGGCATACAATTAATGATACATCCAATTGATAGATTGTTTTCTTTTATGAATTTTACCACGTCATTGTAAATGTTACGAGTGACATTTAATACTAATGCAGAATCATATTGATTCTCATTAAACTTTTCGTGGGAAATATCCCAATTAGTATAGTTCCTTTTAGATGACAGTTTCACATCCCATAATACAGTGCCATTGGTCGACGATTTTTGTATCGGAAATACGTTGATACCTGATTTACTATCAAGAATTCTTCCTGCTGCAAAGGCTATAGACGCATGTGTATCTAAAAATATTTGATATGCATACTTGTTGCTTGTATTTGTGAGCAAAAATTCCTCCAAATTTCTATAAATATCTTTGTTCCAATCGTATTCACCCTTTATATTGCGACCATCAAACTTATTAATGAATGATAAACAACTCTCTGTGTCTTTTTCCAAGTTTTCTGCTCCACGGGTAAAGCTTTTCACACCAATAGATATTCTTTTAGGGGAATACTTATCGGCAACAAGAAAAATGCGTTTTTCCATTTCTTCATCAAAGTCTTTTCTATCAATACCTTTACCATGTGTTGAAGAAATCATCTGATCATTTACAGTCGCTGAAGCAATAAACCTAATTTGGTCAAACGTCATCATTTGATTGCTATCTGAAATATACTGATGCAACGAATCTCTTACAATTTTTTCTAAAACTTCTATTTCAAACGGCAAAATAAAAAACCGTATTCTCTTATTATCAAGCAAATCTGTATCAAACCCATTTAGCGACGATTTTGCTTCTTTATCAAGCACTTTCCCATAATACTTTTCGATTGACTTTATAAATGTGTTGGCGGACTTATCACATTGCCCGATTAAAAATAATTCATATTCAGGACTTTCTATATCCTTTATAAGGTCATCTAGCCATATTTTGATGTCTGATTTGGTAAAAGTATTTATCGTTGATTTTACTTGTATGCATTTAACAATTTGATTTTGCTGCTCTAATGCTATATCAACCTTATCATTTGATGTTGGAAATTCGACATATATCTTATCCCAGTTACCTTTATCAGTTAAGGCCTCTAATACTGAAGCAAACCCCTGGTATAAAAATCCCCGTGATGCTTCTTTTCCACCCATAATCCTCACCCTTTCCATCATTTATTTGCTTTACTAATCCATGTGATATTCTATAAACAGGCTACCTATTAAATAACCCCAAAATATTTCAAAGCATCTTTGATTGCTTCTACCTTTTCCGCTGTCGGATGTTTCCTCGGCTGTTTCAATTCTTCTACCGCATTAGGAGCATCATACATCGGCAATCCCAAATTTCGCTTTACCTCTGCGATATATGCGGTATGTACCTTGAAGCCGTATTTCGCTTCTATGTACTCCTTAATCATTTTGTAGGTCACTTTTTCTTTGGGCTTGTACGCTTCGGCTCTTTTAGCAATACTATCTACCGGAATCTTGCCCTCGCCCTCTCCAAACTCCACATCAATGTGGATATAACTGTCGGCTTTTTTGTGGGACAAAAGAACTACCGTCTCCACATGGCACGAATTGATGGCATTGATGTCTTGAGGGCTTTTATGTTCTTTTGATGCACGGAAACATATCCATAGTAAATCTCTCATTTTGTTCGTTTACGGAAACATATCAATTTATAATATATCGCTTTTTCCAAGATTACACTTCGAACATAGTGTCTGTAAATTATCGATTACAGTTTCTCCTCCCTTTGACCATGGAATTATATGGTCAACATGCAACTCTACCGCAGGGTCTTTTGCCGGAGATGCACCACAAGCACAACATTTGAAATTATCTCTCTTCAAAACATTAAAACGCATCCGTTCATTTATATCTCTTGAAGTCCTGTGTTTTTTCTTATGAGGAGACTTTTCTAAATTAACAGTTTTAGAAATATTGTCCTGAGCATTTATTTTATTTTCCTTTATTTCTTCATCTGTTTCCTCTGAACTATCTAAATTGGTATATTCAAGAAAAGCTTCTAATGCATTTCTCCATCCTCCAAACCTACGACTATATGTATTTAAGGAATATTCAGATAATCCATTCTTTACATCTGTGCTTGTCGGCTGTTTTCCTTTTTGAATCCACATTCTTTCTATATCAACAAACAAATCTTTATCACCAATTATTTTGAAATTAGTTTGTTCAAGATTAGCTTTTTTTAGCGCTTCAGACCATTTCAAAAATCTAGAAAGAATTGTTTGTACTTTATATTTTCCATAATCACTATAATCCTTTGTAGATATAGATTTCTTCTTTAGTAATTTTGATACCTGTACCATATCCTCGAGCAAATCCTCGTCAGATATATGTACAAAGTCTTCTTTATTTCGAGTAGTTCTAAGTCCAGCCTCTTTGCAAGCAACCAGCCAACTACCAAAGTTATTAATATAAGGAGTTGCCGAATATTTGCCATTTTTCTCATATTCACTACGCGAAAGGTAGCTTTTATTCAATTTCTTAGCCACTATGCACAAATCTTCTAGAAGTTCATCTTTACTTATATTCTTATGATACTCATTTAACTCGAATTTCATAAACTCACCCTTACTTCTTATATCGTTATCTATTCTATCCTCTCAACCTAGTACAATTATCAATTATGTCTACTCAAGCCAATGCACTTATTTATAATGATTGACATGTTCTCCCAAACGCAAAAACACACTTTAGTTCGAGTAGGCAGATTGAATGTGATTGGGCAAATCCAGTAATATCAAGGCTTATGCTCTCGACATTAACACTACCGTCTCAACTTGCAGTTCATTAGTTCTGACAAATAATGCTCCGCTTTCACCATCGTAGGTAACAGGGAAGGTGAAATGGATCGTCTTTATCAGATGCTTGTCATCCCGCTTTTCCGGATACAGCTCTATAAACGAAACCATAGCCTGCAACAATGCCTTTTTATCCTCTGGCGACATGACATCGTAATACTTGCTGAAGCCTTCCAGCATTTCAAAGATGGATTTCTTCGTCATGGCAGATTTTTCAACCATAGCGATTTCCTGATCTACTTCATCAAGTCTTGTCTGTGCATCCTCGATCTTTTCATACAGGTCATCCAGAATACGATTCAGACTGTCTACTTTACTTTGATAGTGCCTATCCGCAATGTCAAGCTCCGTCAGTCTCTTTTCAGTCTGGAGCAGATTGCCGCTATATTTGGTGATCTCATTTCGGATTGCTGTCTGCTTCTTCCGCAGAGAATTTACATCTGTCTGGATATCAATCTTTTGAGAAATAAGCTCTACAAACTCCGGGATTGTCACCATGGAGGATATAACCTCTTTCACCTCGGTTTCCAGTTTGGTGCCGCTGTAATACTTGTTGGCAAGAGAACAGCTGATCCCGTTTCTATCTCTTCCGGATATGCACCGATAGGAAATATATCTCGGATAATAACCTTCTTTTCCGTTTTTCTTTTTCCTTGGCGGCGCAGTATAACCAAAGATGTTTTTTCCGCAGTCTGGACATCTGATCAGGCCAGTCAGTGGATAAACGGTCGTACTGTCACTTCGGGTTTTTCGATGGGCAACATTCTTTTTCAGCCGCTCTGCTGCTTTTGCAAAAGTCTCCTTGCTGACAATCGGTTCATGCACGCCATCCACAAGGATAATCTTGTTTTCATCGTCTTGCTTCACGACCTTCGTTTCGTTGTTCTTTCCCTCAACCTTTACCGTATGGCGGCGACCGTAGGAAATCATGCCTGCATAAACCGGATTACTGAGAATGATACGAACGGTTCTGTCTGTAAAGCCAGAGATTTTTACATTTCCGCGCTGCTCACGCTGGATGTTTTCATCATTAAGTTTCTTTGCAATGTAGCTGATGCTCTGCCCTTCCTCTGTGTAGAGCCGGAAAATTTCCTTGACCGTTTCCGCTTCTTTCTGATATATCATTAGTTTTTTATCCTTCAAAGAATATCCAAACGGGGCCTGCGCTCCGTTCCAGAGACCGTTTCTGGCTTTTTGCTGTCTACCGGCAAGCGTCTGTTCATGAATGTTCTCAAGCTCGACTTCCGCGACAGCTCCCATAATATTTGCAATCATCTTGCCGGTAACGGTTGAAGTGTCGATCCCGTCCTTGATCCCCAAAAGACCAATTCCATAGCTTGAAAGCTCCTGAAGGTACTTTGCGGTGTCACTGGTATTTCTGGCAAAACGGGAAAGCTTAAAAACAAGAACATAACGAATGTTGTCCTTCTTGCTCCGAATATCCTCCATCATCTGCGTAAAGGCAGGACGATGCTCGGCATTCTTTCCGGATTTCCCTTCATCCGTATATTTCCCGACAATATTGATCTTGCGTGCTTCCGCAAAAGCTCTAATTTCTGCTTCCTGTGCCTCAAGAGAAAAACCGTCCACCTGTATCAAAGTTGAAACACGTGTATATATGTATGCATTTTCCATGGACGGTACCTCCTTCATTCTGTTTTGTCAGTAATAAACATCTACTTCAAACAGTATAAACGATGACAAAAAGCTTTTCAATAGCCGCAGTAAAAAAAGAAGAGGGCTGGATGCCCCTTCTTGCATCCAGCCCTCTTGGTCTTCTTCTGTTTCCATAGATTTATACTTCATCAGCAGTTCGGCGATCATCGTAGAACAACGAATGAAGTTTTCGTCTCTCATCAATTCATTGTTCATAAGCTATCCTCAACGTTCGTTTTGCAATCCTGTTGTTTTTCTCCTATAAGCAGCTACAATTTCCGGTGGTATGTTGTCTATCAGAGCATGAAGCTCACAAAGCTCCTGCTCCGTTTTTCCGTATTTCAGTCTGTCCGCAATCTTTTCCTTGCTGGCATCTTTTGCTGTTTGTAATTCCGCTTCCAGTGCGCTGTTCTCATCAGAAAGCGCTTTGTACGCCTTATCATACTTTCTGAGCTTCGTCCGCAGAGCTTCTGTTGCCGGAACATATTTGTCCAACAATGCCTCCAGTTCTTCCATTTTCGATTTTTTATTAAGAAGATTGGTATCTGTCATCAGTTTCAGTATCTGCTCCTTCATCCGGTTCAGATGGACAGCCTCCTTGAATACCCGCGGTGGGATATGGTCGCGTCCGGTTTCACTGGCACTCTCGCCGCGCTCCAAATCGGGGTATTTTTTGACCATATGCTCCCAAAACCTATCCTGC
>ENA-OPXC01001860-OPXC01001860.1-human-gut-metagenome-genome-assembly--contig:-NODE-1860-length-13652-cov-12.162756_pt1 | contig 13652 bp, 15 predicted proteins | sample MGYA00241512_ERZ502016 | MGnify/ENA primary metagenome ERZ502016 (study PRJEB25962, sample SAMEA2043043) | human gut metagenome | biome: human gut; feature: human-associated habitat; material: faeces...
TTACAATAGAAATACCCAAAAATGGGATGTAAAATTCAATAATGGAAAAACATACTCGTATGCATATTTGAATGTGGAAAGGTTGACTGATCCGGAGGTTTTGAATCCTAACATGTATCGGATTAGCAGAGAAGGACGAGAGTTCTTTGATGTTAATGCAATATATGTATTTATAAGCGGAAGTGAGTCTTATTGGCACATTTGTTTTGGCGATGGTAGTGAAAGAGATTATCGTCGGAACGACTTGCATATTATAGAGTCATGTCTTACTCAGAGTCAGTCATCAAATGTATTTGAATATATAAAGCAAATTGCCGGTCTGAGTAATATTAGGAATGAAGAAACTGGTGAAAAATTATTGTCTAAGAGATTTGACAAGATTTCTTTTGTGGGTAGTGATGTAGCTTTAGCAAAGTATTTGAATCCATCATCATTGCAAGGAAAAAGAACAGGATGTGAATACAATCCAATTTTTCCATTTGGATGCAATAACAGTCAGTATAAGGCTGTAAAAAATGCCATGGAGAATCAGATTAGTGTTATACAGGGACCTCCAGGAACAGGAAAGACACAAACGATATTGAATATTATTGCCAATATATTAATGCAAGGGAAAATGGTACAGATAGTATCCAATAATAATTCGGCAACAGAAAATGTATATGAAAAATTATCTTCTCCAAAATACAATTTAGGTTTTATTGCTGCGACATTAGGAAATTCTAAAAATAAGAAATTATTTGTTGAGCATCAGGATGCCGCTTATCCAGATTTTTCGTCATGGAAAACGCAAGAAGATCCAAGTGTTTTGCAAAAGGGAATAGCTGACCAATCCAGTCAGTTAAAAAGCGTTTTTGATAAGCAGGAAAAACTGGCGTGTTTAAGGCAGGAACTTTCACAGTTGGTTACTGAACAGAAATATTTCAATCAATATGTTAAAGAATCAGATGTTCATACAGATAGTATTAAGTTCAAGAAAAAACTATCTTCAAAGCAATGGATGGTATTGTGGCAGGAGTGCCAGTTGATTTCAGAAGAGAAAACGGCAATAGGATTTTGGTTTAAGATAAAAGCATTATTTAAATATGGAGTAACCGATTGGAGCATTTATAAGCAGGATATTTCAAAGATAATTACAACCTTTCAGGCAATGTATTATCGTGCAAAGCAGGCGGAGTTGTCTGCGGAAATTGCAGATATTGAAAAGTATTTAAATAGTGTTAATAAGAATTTGCTTGAGGATTTATGCAATCAGTCAATGGTTGTCCTAAAAGACAAACTGGCAAGGAAATATGAAGGTAACAGTAGTAGGAAAACTTTTAGTGAAGATAATTTGTGGAAGGAACCATACGATGTAATGGCTGAGTATCCGGTTATATTAAGTACAACATTTTCATCAAGAAACAGCCTGAATTCAGATGTGGTGTATGATTACCTTATCATGGATGAGGCATCACAGGTAGATATTGCAACTGGTGCGTTGGCATTGTCCTGTGCAAGGAATGTTGTTATTGTGGGTGATACCAAGCAACTTCCTAATGTTGTTACAGATGATATAAAGGCAAAAGCAAAAGCTATATTTGACAGTTTTAATGTGAGTGAAGGATATCAGTATACAAACAGTTTTCTGCAATCCATTTTGGATGTTATGCCAAACGTAACACAAACATTGCTGCGGGAACATTATAGGTGTCACCCTAAAATAATAAATTTCTGTAACCAGAAATTCTATCGTGGTGAATTGATTATTATGACAACGGATAAGGGTGAAGAGGATGTTTTATCGGTAGTAAAAACGGTAGCGGGAAATCATGAACGTAACCATTATAGTCAGCGCCAGATAGATGTTATTAAAAATGAGATTATACCAAAATATGTTTCCAATCCGGAAGAAACCGGAATTATTGCACCGTACAAAAATCAGGTAGAAGCATTAAGCAAGGAGATAACAGATATTGATGCTGCTACAGTGCATAAGTTCCAGGGCAAGGAGAAAGAGAATATTATTATATCTACCGTGGATGATGAAATATCTGATTTTGCAGATGATCCATATTTAATCAATGTTGCTGTATCAAGAGCCAAAAAGAAATTGATGTTGGTTGTAACTGGAAATGAGCAATCAAAAGAGCGCAATATAACAGATTTGATTGATTATATTCAGTATAATAATTTTGAGGTTACTGAAAGCAAGATTTATTCGATTTTTGATTACCTTTACAAGCAGTATACTGAGGAAAGAAGGGTATATTTGCAGAAGCACAAAAAAGTATCAGAATATGATTCGGAAAATCTGATGTATTCATTGATAGAGGACATTATCTCCGCTAACAAGTATTCAAGCTTGGATGTTGTTTGTCATTTTCCGTTGAATATGTTGATTAAGAATCCAGAACTATTAAATGAGCAGGAATGTCAGTATGCAATGAATCCAGCAACACATTTAGATTTTCTGATTTATAACAGAATTGGTAAAAAGCCTGTGTTGGCGATTGAGGTTGACGGATATGAATACCATAAAGAGGATACCGTTCAGGCTTCAAGAGATTTGTTGAAAAATCATATTATGGAGTTGTATGAAATTCCATTACTGAGATTTATGACTAATGGTAGTGGCGAAAGAGAAAAGATTGTAGAGATGCTAGATAAGTTTGTTTGATAGCGTGAAAAGAAAAAGGAGAAATTACCATGGCTGTATCTTATAAAAGATTATAGAAATTATTAGTGGATAAAGAAATGAGCAAATCGGATTTGCGTAAGAAGGCAGAAATTGCTCCTAATACAATGACAAAGCTTCGCCGTGATGAAGAGGTGAGCCTAACGATTCTTAGCAAAATCTGCAAAACTTTACATGCAGATTTTGGCGATATTGTGGAATATGTACCGGATGCGGAAATTTGGGATTTGTATGATGAAAATAGGGAACTTCTTGGGAAGGATCATGTCAGAGGTGAACAGTTACCGATAGGCGGATACCATCTTGTGGTACATGTATGGATTCGCAATTCAAAGGGAGAGTATCTGATTGCACAGCGCTCGGCAAACAGACCAACATTTCCGCTGATGTGGGAATGTGTAGGTTGCTCGGTTGTAAAAGGTGAAGATAGCTTGCAGGGAGCAGTCAGGGAGACAAAAGAAGAAGTTGGTATTGACTTGAATCCAGAAAGTGGGCAAGTACTTTTTACAAAGACACGAAAAATCATAGAAGGTAAAATCTTTAATGATATTTTAGATGTTTGGTTGTTCGAGCATGATGGAGAGGTTGATTTGAGCAATGCTACAACAGATGAAGTGGCGCAAGTTGCGTGGATGAATCAGGAGCAAATTAAGGAACTGTTTGAACATAATATGTTTGTGGAGACGTTGGAATACTTTTTTACGGAAGTTGACAAAGAGAGGTGTTAAATGTTTGAATTTATATTTGATTTAGCAACAGAACCGTTGGGATTACCAATTAAATGGTATTATGAATGGATTATTCTGTTGGTTATTGGTGAAATAGCATATCATGTAGCATACGACAAGGTAGGTGATTTATTTCATAGCGGTTCTATATCTGAAAGATCTGCAGGCTCATTGTTTCATTGGATAATTCGGACTGTTGTATTTGTGACAATATGGGCGATAACATATGGAGTGATTTGGATTGGAAAATATGCTATGGCACATAAAATACAAGCCTCTATTGGTATATGTAGTATTGTGGCGGTTGTTATAGCTGTAAAAATATTTATTTGGATTAAAGAACGAAATAAAATGGTCAAAGCGTCAGTAAAAGTTGAAGAGAATGATAATTAGGGAAGATGAACCAAAATATAACTTAAATGGCATTGATAAAGTAACTTTTGGGGTGAACACTCTGTGATTTTAGCTTGGTATGTAAACTTGGAGGATATAGAAAATGAGATATCAGAGATTGCAAATGCAATTCAGAACGGAGAGATAGCATATGAACTGAAATATTATGCAGAAGTGGAGAATGGAGCTTTTGGGTCTCCTAAACTAAGAAATAGATCTCGATCAGGTGACACTTGTGATGAAGATGGAAAAGGAATCTGATGATAAATCAGCAGAAAAATCAGCAGATTTCAGCCATTATGGAGGCTGGCATTGAATATAGTACGGAACAGGTGGCAGAAAAGATAGGTTTAAAAGGTCCAAGGACAAGACAATTATTAAACGAATTAGTGAATAAGGAGTTATTGGCTTGTATTGGAACAACTAAAAGAAAAAGATATATTAAGCCTGTGGATTAAAAAATTTCAGTCTTATTATTGCTTAATATGAAATGCTGATAGATGATGGCTTGCCGATAATAGATAGGTGGTGGATAAGTGACAAATTCAGAAAAGCTGATGAGTTCTTTTTCGGAAAATTATTTTTATAAAGAACTTGTGTATGCAGATTTAAAATTTACTCCTATAGGTGGAACAGAAGTAGAGTTAACAAGTCTGAAAATCTTATAGGTGACTTATACCTTTTTAATTCCTATAGTAAATTTGCGCTACCAGAAGTTGCGATTGTTGTTGATGATATAGTGATTCTGTGATATCGTATAAAAAATGTGGTACATGAAAACGGAGGTCAAAATGAAAGTATTGGTAATGGATTGATATGTAAAATATGGAGAATGATTATGATATATGGTCCTATGTCAAGATTTAGTACAAAATAAAATGAGAAGTTCCGCCGGCTAAGCTGCCGGCAGAGAAGATACCCTCTCATACAGTTTTTCAAAGTCGTTAGGTGACATATAGTCGCAGTGGCTATGAATCCTAACAGTGTTATAAAAGGTTTCAATATACTCAAAAACGAGCCTGTAGGCATGTTTGTAGTTAATGATATTAAATCTGTTGAGCCATTCTCTTTTGATTAAGGAATGAAAAGATTCAATGCAGGCATTATCGTAGGGATAACCGCTATGGGAGTAACTGCGTTGCATCTTTTCTGTGGCTTCACGCCAGGCGTTTGAAACGTATTGGCTGCCACGATCGGAATGTATTATTAATGGCAAATCAGTATTTCGACAAGCCTTAGCCTTATTAATTGTTTCAATAACTGTAGACACTTCCATAGTGTCAGCAAGAGTCCAGGCTATGATTTTCCTGGCAAATAAGTCCATAACGCAGTTAAGGTAAACAAAACCATCTTGTGTCCAAATGTAAGTAATATCAGTGCACCAGACAGCGTTAGGACGTTCTGGATTAAACTGCTCATCAAGGATGTTATGCAGCTCATTACTAAAATCAGAATCTCTGGTTGTAGTTGTCCAAGGCTTAATCCATTGGGCTTTAATACCCATTTCACGCATGTATTTACCTACAGTGCGTTCAGCGATGGTTACACCGGATTCACAGAGCTTCTTGGTTATTTTAGGAGCACCATAATTCTGTTTGGAATTGTCATAAATAGTCTGGATTTGCTTTTTAATTGTTTCTTTGCGTTGTCTGGCTGCAGAAACTTTTTGATTTAGAAAAGTACGATATCCAGAGCGTGACACCCCTAAAAATTTCAGCATTTCGGAAGTAGAGATGCGGTGTCCAGAAACTTTAGACACCTCTACCTTTGCGGAAACTTCTGTGTAGATAGCTTCCGTTAATCTTTTCCCAGAATGCTGATGGCTTTTTTTAGCACATCAAGAGCATCCTGAGCTTCCCAGCGAGCTAAGGTGCTTATACCTATGACCTATGCCAAGGTTCTTTGCTACTTCTGTTTGAGTTAAATCTGGATGCTCCTTACGATAGTTGACGGCATCCAACTTGAACTGTTTGGTGTGTTGTGGACATTTACGTGACATAATGAGTTCCTCCTTGTTGTATTGATTATATAATACTTTATGGGAAATATCTCATTTTGTTTTGTACTAATTAGATGCTAACACTAAAGAAGAAAACTTTGATACAGAATATGAACGCCAGGTTGTTATGGAATTATCTTCTTTGAACAATGTAAGATGGTGGCATAGAAATATAGCAAGAAAAGGTTTTTCAATCAATGGTGCAATAAACGCATATCCAGATTTAATGGCAAAAACAGAAAGTGGAAAGCTGCTTCTGATAGAAACAAAAGGAGACCAGCTTGAAAATTCAGAGTCCAAAGAAAAAGCAGAAACTGGGGCAAAATGGGCTGAAATGGCTGGAAGAATGTATAAGTACTATATGGTATTTGAAACAAAAAATCCGGGATATAATGGTGCATACTCATATGAAGAGTTTATGAGGATTGTTAAAGAGTTGTAGTAAATAGAAAGGAAAGTACGTATTGATGCGTAGAGAAAATCCAAGATGGGAGTATAGAAGAGAAACATCAGCATACGATAAGTCTGATTATAGGAGTGAATTTTATAAGGGTAAATGGGAAAAAGCTTGGATAAAAGATAGAATCCAATATGCTTCAGATAAAAAAATAGAATTATATGAATCGATGTGGGAAGGTTATATAGATAAAACAGAACATATGCCCAAAAGTTTGTTTAAATTTTTTCCATTTAATCATAATAGTTTAAAATGCATAGAAAACAATTCTGTTTTCATGAATAACCCTAGTAATTTTAATGATCCATTTGATTGCTTACTTTGTGCAAATGAAAATGAATTTCTCAAATGCTGTTTATTGGATTATCTGAAAGAAACGGACGCTGTTGGACGAGAGATATTATCACAAGATGAATTGAATAAATTGGAATATAGTTTTTGCGGTGATTGGGAACAACATAGTGGAAGTATATATAATACTTTTGATAGTGTTGTTACTCATATCTGTTATGATCCTGAATTAAGAAAAGAACGTAAAGGAAGCAATGAAATTAGTCGGAAAATATATTATGATAGGATAAAATATGAAAATGGACTAAAAGAGTTAAGAAAAAATACGATACAAGTAACTTCGTTTGCTAATATTAATGATTTTAAGTTGACTTCTTATATGGAATTATGGGCACATTATGCACAAAATCATGAAGGTTTTTGTGTTGAGTACGATTTAACACAACCTATTGCAGATTCAAGAGAAAATGCAATGATTTTAGGGGGATTATTGCCTTGCGAATATGGAGCAAAACAGATTATTTTAAGTAAAAGAAAAATATACAAGTATATAAACAAAATCCCGCTTACAGCATATGAACAGATGGAACTTGATAAAAGTTTAATGCTGTCATTTATTACAAAATCTTCATCGTGGAAATATGAAAATGAATGGCGACTTTTGCTGCCTGTTGATATATGTAAAATATATGACAATATGATACCATTCTTCCCGATAAAGGCAATTTATATTGGATGCAGAATGCATAGGGATAATAGAGAGTATTTGTATTGTTTGGCAAAACGTAAAGATATTAAAGTTTATGATATGTCTATGCATGAATATAATTTTGAACTTGAAGGTGAGTATTTCGAAGCCGATATAAATAATTATTTTCAATCAAAGGAAGAGAAGAGACAGAGAGAGTTAAGAGATAGTAAATATAAGTTTTGGAAATAAAAATCAAATAAGATACTAAGAAAATTAGAAATGATAATTATGTTTAGAATATAGCTGTGTAGGAATGGAGATGACGCCATGGAACTTGAAATGGATGTAGAGGATTTATTAAACAAAAGAAAATTAGAATCAGACCGAATAGAGTTTAAGACTGGGTGGAATCCTGACGATATCTATCATAGTGTCTGTGCATTCGCAAATGATTATAATAATGATGGCGGCGGTTATATTGTTGTAGGCGTTGAGGAAGAAAATGGTGTTGCCATGCGTCCGGTAAAAGGTTTACCTGAATATATGTTGGATTCAATACAGAAAGATATGTTGGCGTACAATAATTTGATTTCTCCACCCTACTTTCCACAGGGGATACCAGCAGAAGTGGATGGAAAATGGATTTTTGTAATTGTTGTCAGAACAGGACAGCAGCGACCTTATAAATCACCAGAGCATGTAACAAGTAAGAAAGAAAAGAAGTACAATTATTATATTCGTTATCAGACAAGTTCTGTTAAGGCAAATAGTGAACAGGAGCGAGAACTGATTAATATGTCAGATCAAACACCATTTGATTGCAGAGCTAACCATAAGGCAACATTTGAGGATATTTCACCGGTGCTGTTAGAAGATCATTTGAGAAAAACTGGTAGTAAGCTTGCTAAACAGGTAAGGGAACGTGGTGTTGAGGAAATACTTAATGATATGCAGCTATTGGTTGGTCCTCCAGAACTCAGATATATTCAGAATGTGGCAATTATGATGTTCTGTGAGCATCCAGAAAAATTCTTTGGATATACTTATGTACAGATGACCTCTTTTCCTAAAGGAAGCATTGAAAATCCAAGTATTAGTGAAGATTTCCCTAATATTACAGGTTCGGTGCCTCAGATGATTCAGGCAACAATGGAAAGATTTCGTAATTTGATTATTCGAGAAAAGGTAATTAAAGTACCAAATCAGATGGAGGCATTAAGGATATTCAATTATCCATATCAGGCAATAGAGGAGGCTGTGGTAAATGCTTTTTATCACAGAGATTATATGTCATTTGAACCAGTAACTATAGAGATAGAGCCGGATTGCATAAATATTATGAATTTTCCGGGGATAGACAGATCTATTTCAGAAAAAACGATAGCTGAGGGAAAGAGATTTGTTTCGAGATATTATAGAAATAGACGACTTGGTGAGTTTTTAAAAGAACTGGATTTATCAGAGGGACATTCTTCTGGCATACCAACAATACAGGAAGAACTTGAGAAGAATGGCTCACCAAGAGCGGAGTTCTTTACGGATGAAGATAGACGAGCTATGAGAATAAGAATTCCAATCCACCCGGCATTTTTGGAAGCGGATGATGAAGTTATGCTGCCAGATAGCTATGAGAAAGCGACGAAAAAATCATCAAAGAAAAAGATAGAACAATATGAAAAAATCTTAAAATTATTAAATGATGGTGAATGGCACAAAACAGCTGAAATAGCTGATAATCTGGGATTAAAGGATACTAGGACAAAGGAATTGTTAAAGGAATTAATTGTACTTGATAAACTCATTGATAATGGGAAAACAAAAGGCAAGTTGTATAGATTAAAATAATTCGTCGCTTTTTTCGTTGGAAAAGCGACGAAAAAAGCGACGAAAAAAGTTATTCTATCATGAGAACTACCCGATAGATACAGGTGTGTTGAGGGTAATTAAGAGGTCAGAATCGTTTGAATTTACAAATATGGGAATTTTAAAACTGGCGTTAGGAGATATTTATCGTGGAGGTAATTCAAAGTCAAAAAATTCTCATATGCAGACTCTGCTTAGACTGGTTGGATTTGGCAATAATGCAGAATCTGGATTTCCGACAATTCTTGATATGTGGAAGTTAGAAGGGGGATAAAACCGGAATTGATTGAAGATACAAATCTTGATCAAGAGACACTTGTGATGAAGATGAGAAAGGAATCCGATGATAAATCAGCAGAAAAGTTAGCAGATTCAAAAAACATAATGGTTAAAAATATTATTATATACAAATATAGGACAGGAAAATGATGATAGATAAACAATTTATTGAGGATGCATATAGAAAGTTAAAGGGTAGTGTATATTTAGATAAAACAGTACCTTTTATAAGAATGAGAATTGTGGATTTTGAAAGAGGAGATGTAGAAGAAAAGATAGAATATATATATGAAGCTCTTCATGATGAGATAAAGTGGGAAAGATTTCAAGCAAATATATTAAAAACAATAAAAGTTTTGACATTTCCTAAGAAAGTAGAGACTAAGAGTGATAATGTAATAGAGGGTGAACCAATTGTAATTTCAAATATAAGCGGAACAGATGTGGTAATAGAAAAGTATAATAATTTTATTGATATGTCTGTAGAAGGACATATTATAGGAATTCTTTGGATATTAACTATTGGATATAAAATGAATAAGGATTTATATAAAAATAGTTATGGAAATCGCTTGAATGAAAATTTGGTGTTTAATCACAAAACTACTGCATCCCCTAATTTGTTTAAACCATATTTTAGTCAATACGAGAATTGGCGAAATCAAGGACTTAAGATGGCTGAAAGAGTTATAAATAATCAGAAAAAAAGTGTAATATTAACTATGCTTGATTTAACTCGATATTATTATAATGTTGAAATTACAGAACATGTTTTTAAAGAAATGACCAATAATTTTTATGATAACAATGATGGCATCATAAATAGATTAAATCATTGCATTTATAATATAATAAAAAAATATTCGGAATTGTGTGGGTGCAATAATGAATATATGTTGCCTATAGGATTTCTTCCATCTTCTATAATTTCAAATTACTATTTAAAAGGTATTGATATTAAGATGGCAGAATCTAAAGGAGCAGTATATTATGGTCGTTATGTAGATGATATGATACTTGTAACTGAAATTGAAAATACAGATACTTTTAAAGAAAATATTTTAAGTAAGGGAAATCAATATGTTTGCAACTATATGATTGAACTGTTGGAAGACTCAAATGTAATAAAAAACAATAATAATGGTAAGTATTTACTAAGTGGTTTTTCTAAGTTGAATTTTCAAAAGAGTAAATTTCGATTCTTTTATATTGATAAGGATGGGTACAACACTATAATTGAAAAAATACAAGATGATATTTGTAAGAATGCAAGTGAATTTAATTATATACCCGAAAACGCAATTGAAGAATTAAATACTGAGGTTCTAAAACTTGAAAGAGAAGATACCGTAAATAAACTAAGAGCGATTAACAAAAGTACCATTGATAAGTATATATTATCTAAAACGGTTGGAAAAAACATAATGATGTCAAGATTTGCTGAGGATAAAACAGCAATAAAATTTGCAAAAAGCCTTGAACAGGTATTAAATCATAAGGAAATATTAAGTAATTATACATTATGGGAAAGTATTCTTAATTATTATGTTATTAATAATTATGTGGAGGGTGTTATTTATCTATCTGGAGCCATAAGTTCAGCTATTCAGCATATGGATGAAGAAGATAATAAAAGTGGTGAGTACAAATATTTAAAACGTTATCAAGTTGAAAAAGTAGGAGATTCTTTAATTTATTATTATCTTGCTTGTTTGACAAGAGCAACAGCAATATCATGGGGGAAAGATATCGAGAAGTCCATACAGGAAAGCATAGGTGTAATTACAAATATTGAACAATATATACAATATAAAGATTTATATAATTTAAAGACTATTAATCAAATGCGTAAAGCATTTTGTAACTCTAGAATGATAAATAAGAGTTTGCTACCTGTTAATATAGAGGATTGTATGTCGGCATTTAAACCTAATGATATGACAAATAATGGGGGATTTTTTTCTTTGAATAATTATCTAAATTCAAATTTAAAGTGTAGATTTAGTAAGAAAAATCAAAAATATACACCATACATTCAAAGCCCTTTTGAAATATTATATAGTGTTTTAATAAATCAAATTAGAGCTGGTAAAGAAGAATTATTTTCGGATCAAAAGTGTGTAGAAATATTATGTGAAAAGTATGCGGAAAATTTTGGTAAACCAAATGGAAAATATATTAAATCATACATTGATATTGACTTTTATGATAATGAAAAAAATGTTATAAAAATTAAAAATTTAAAAAAATATAAAAATTCAAAAGTGAAAATTGCTGTTGCAAATGTAAGAATGTCAGAGGAAGACATTAAGGCTATATTTAAGGGAGATACAAGAGATATATCTAAAAGATGTCAAGAAATAGGAAGAATTCTTAATGAAGCTATACGATATAAAGCTGATATATTGGTGTTTCCAGAGGCATACATTCCGTTAGAGTATTTAAAAATACTTCAAACGAAAGTGGCTGAGCATAATATGGTAATAATAGGTGGCATTGAGCACATACCACATGGTAATTTGGTATACAATTTGACTACTACAATCTTACCAATAAAAAATAGATATATGTCTTATGCAGTTCCGTTTTTTCATCAAAAATTATATTTTTCACCACACGAATTAAAGATAGCACAGAAAAATGGCTATAAACCAGCAAGAGGACAAAGACACACATTGTTTAATTGGGGAAATATATTTTTTGCAACATATTGCTGCTATGAACTAACATCTATAAGTTTAAGACATGAGTTTCAAGGAATAGTAGACATAGTATTTGGAGTAGAATGGAATCGGGATACATATTATTTTGGAAATATTATGGAGTCTTTAAGCAGGGATATATATTGTTATTGTGTGCAATCTAATATGTCAGAATATGGTGATAGTAGAATCATACAACCAACAAAGAAAGATTTCATGAATATTTTAAAAGTGAAGGGAGGAATTAATGCATCTGTATTAATCGGCGAAATTGATATAAAGGAGTTACATAAACATCAAAAAAATAATGCTTCTGATAATAGTGTGTATAAGCCATTGCCAGCGGGATGGGATTTAGCAAAAATAAATTTGAAAAAAACATAGAGAAGAAACTTGTCCTACAATATATTAGTTACTTGTAGGACAAGGACTTTGTAATTAACTTGGATTAATCAAATTCATAGCATCCACATATTTCTGTAACCCATTAGGTTTGCAAGCGAGTTCAACATATAGCAGAGGATTCTCCTGTGCCAGTCGGTACAGATACGCAATATCATCAGGTGTATCGAGTAAGACGGCTGAATTACATTCCTCACAGCTAATAACAATAGGTGTGCTAGTATATGTATCATTGATGGTATTAACAATAACAGAATCTGTATTAGGTTCATACAAACAAAACAGGTAACAAGGATTATTTTGTTTCATGATGTTCTCCTTCCCATAGATACTTAGCATCATCAAGCAGATCAATGATGGCTGTAAGCATATTGTTATAGTCGGTTTGCAGTTCCTTGATTTCATCACTTGTGGGAAGATTGTTTAAAGTTTGATGTTCACAGCATTCAGTAAATGTTTTCTGCATTTCAAGCAGTTGCAGATACAGAGCATTAACAGTCTGCACAAGAGGATATATGGTTTCTTTCTTGCCGACAACGCAGATGCGGTTATATATGCAGGAACGGACAAAGTAATCTTTCTTCATCATACCGCTGGCAAGGATGCGGGCTTCGATTTGCTTGCGTTCAGCATCACTGATTCTAAAACTTATAGTTGGATGTTTGTGTTGATTGCTCATAGAAAAGCTCCTTTCATAGTGTGTGTGGCAGCAGGCACAGTTAAGCACCCACAAGCCACATTTGATTATTCTTTTTTAGTAGTAAAAGTAGATTATATCTGCCATGGATTTCATAGGAGCAATAGTGAATTATTGCAACTAATTTGCTACTAAAGTTTTTGAAAACAACATGAAAAGAGTAACATTAGATGAAATAGATGCGGTTGAATGCCGCATTAAATCAGCATTTTTGACTTTAATAAAGATAAAGTGGAAGATAAGGTGTGGAATAGGGGTAGCCAACTTTCTAAGTGCAATTGCCTGTCTCTCCACATTTTCTACGCTCATCATTGATTTGATAAACAAAAGTCCGTTAAGTACTTCTTTACCGTTATAATTTATCATTATGAATTCCTCACTTTATCTTTATTTGTGAGAAATATGCGCATATCCTCTAATCAAGAGCCTTACCGGCAACTCATTGACTATGGTTATATGATACTTGAATATGC
>ENA-OPXC01001882-OPXC01001882.1-human-gut-metagenome-genome-assembly--contig:-NODE-1882-length-13552-cov-7.698748_pt1 | contig 13552 bp, 8 predicted proteins | sample MGYA00241512_ERZ502016 | MGnify/ENA primary metagenome ERZ502016 (study PRJEB25962, sample SAMEA2043043) | human gut metagenome | biome: human gut; feature: human-associated habitat; material: faeces...
TGCCTGTTCGGGTGTAATGGGTTGATAATTCCATTTGTGAGTCATTTTATATATTGTTTTTTCCTTTTTTCAGTCTCGTGGTTGGAAGAGGTTTCGTTTCTCTCGGGAAAAGCCTGTATTTTTCCAACAAGGCGTAAAAGTACGAAAAAGTATGGAAACAGAGGAAGGTTATGCGGAAAAACTTTGCGCAAAACTTTTTCATGCGAGCATGAAAGTTCTACATTCGATTTGTATTATCTTTGTTTCCCAAAAAACTTTGAACGTGATATGTTGACATTCATCTCTTGTGCCAAAACGATGACGGCACGCACATCTGTAGGAGTCCCTGAAATAACTGTTCCGTACTTTCAGGCGGAAGCAGTACAGAATGCCTTGGATATGGGGCAATTTTCAGCTGCTGACCTGGAACGTCTGTTACGTATAAATTCCAAGATTGCCGCTGAGAATTATCTGCGCTATCAGGATTTCTTTTCGGAGGCAAATTCTGCAATGCCCGCTATCTGTGCCTATACCGGTGCGGTGTTCAAACGTATAGTACCGAAAGATTTTTCCGAAGATGATTTTCGTTACGCTCAAGAACACATGCGCATCACTTCCTTTCTGTACGGACTGCTTCGTCCGTTGGACGGGATAAAGCCTTATCGTATGGAAGGAGATATACGCCTGCCTGAAAGGGGAGGGATGACTATGTTTGATTACTGGAAACCTTTGCTGACGGATTATTTTATAGCGGATATCAAACGTCAGGGTGGCATACTCGTTAATCTTGCCAGTGGTGAGATGAGAGATCTGTTCGATTGGAAGCGAGTAGAAGAAGAAGTCCGTGTCATTACTCCCGAATTCCAGGTATGGAAAGGCGGGCAGCTAAAGACAATTGTGATATATGCCAAGATGTGCCGCGGAGAAATGCTACGCTATATTATTAAAAAGCGCATTGAAAATCCCGAAGACTTGAAAGCGTTTACGTGGGAGGGCTTCGCATATGATGAGGGGCGCAGTACGGATGAACATTTGCAATTTACGCTGGTGTGACCAGCGAAGGTAGTTATGATTGCAAAAGCTCCATATATTCTTCGTAGCTGATATATCTTCCTCCCATCGATTTCAGATGGGGAGTTTCGAACTGGCAGTCTATCAGTACGCCGCCATGCTCTCCGAAGAATTGTGCCAAGTGGATGAGGGCTAACTTGGATGCACTGGGAACCAGTGAAAACATACTTTCACCGAAAAAGCAGCGCCCCAAGGTGACTCCATAGAGTCCGCCTACTAATTGTTCCCCTTCCCATATTTCCACGCTGGCGGCAAAGCCCTGTTCATGCAGAAGTGTGTAAGCCTCTATCATCTCCGGACCGAGCCAGGCGCCTTCCATGTCCATCCTCAGTTCTCCGCACTTACGGATGACTTCATCGAAAGCCTGATTGATAGTGACACCGTACTTCCCTTTGTTTATGAGCGTTCGCATGGAGTGGGAGATATGGATTTCGTCGGGGAAAATGACGAAGCGTTCCAGCGGGCACCACCATTGTATCATTCCCTCCTGAAAAGTGTACCAGGGGAATATCCCGTTGGAATAAGCCAGGATGAGGCGGTCGGTCGACAGGTCACCGCCTACTGCCAGCAATCCGTCCGGATCGCCGTAGTGCGGATCGGGAAATGTAATTTCGTCAGTTAGTGCAAAGACCATAGTATCACTTTGTTGAAAGTTGTAAGACTAATTGATCTTTGTCTACCTGTATGCAAGTTTTACCACCGGATTTTAAGGAACCGAATAAGATTTCGCGCATCAGGAGTGGTTTCAGATGCGAAGCTATCACACGGTCCATTTCGCGGGCGCCATATTCGGGCAGGAATCCACGTTGCAATAACCAGTTGCGGGCTTCCGGGCTCAGTTCCATCTCTATCTGGCGTGCGGCAAGCTTGCTGCTCAGTTCCCCAAGCTTCTTGTCGAGGATAAGTGAGGCCATTTCCCGACTCATATCGTGGAAAACGACAGTAGCGGACAGACGGTTGATAAACTCCGGTTTGAAGGTCTTCTTGACCTGTTTCAACATGGCTTCCCCGGCTGTAATCTGACTGCTGAATCCGATAGATGCCTGACGGGCAAATTGTGCACCGGCATTTGAAGTCATGATAAGTACAACGTGGCGGCAGTCGGCTTTTCGTCCTTTATTATCCGTAAGAACAGCATAGTCCATTACTTGTAGCAGAATATTGAACACATCGGGATGGGCTTTCTCAATTTCATCAAGCAGCAGTACGCAGTTGGGAGTTTTGCGAATGGCATCGGTTAATAAACCACCGTCTTCATAGCCTACATATCCGGCGGGTGAACCGATTAATTTGGCTACGGTATGCTTTTCGGTATATTCGCTCATATCGAAACGTTGCAGGGAAATACCCAGTTCGGAGGCCAGCACTTTGGCTACTTCGGTTTTACCTACTCCGGTAGGACCGACGAAGAGCAGGCTTGCCAGCGGTTTGTTTTCATCCAGCAGTCCGGCTTTGGACATTTGTACGGCTTCCACCACTTGGCGCACTGCCTCTTCCTGGCCGTAAATTTTGGCACTGATACGTGCATGCAAAGTTTCCAGTGAGGTGGTATCTTCTTCTTTCATGGCGAGTGCATCTACTTTGCAGATACGGGCGAGTACATCGGTTATCAATGTCTTGTCTACAATTTGCTCTCCGGAAGGTATAGGGTGAATTTCGCGGTAAGCTCCTGCTTCATCCACCAGGTCGATAGCCTTGTCAGGCAGAAAGCGGTCGCTGATGTAGCGGACACTCGCTTTGACGGCGTAAGGGATTACATCAGGATGATAGGTTACTCCATGAAATTCTTCATATTTTTCTTTTAGTCCTTCTACAATATGGATGGTTTCCTCAATGCTTGGTTCAAGTATATCTATTTGTTGGAAGCGACGCACCAATCCCTTGCTGCGGGCAAAGTAACGGTTGTATTCCTCGTAAGTAGTAGAGCCGATGAAACGGATGTCTCCGCTTTCCAGATAGGGTTTCAGCATGTTGGATGCATCCATGGAACCGTCTCCTGTACGTCCGGCACCTATCAGATTGTGTATCTCGTCGATATAGATGATGGCACGTCCTTCATTACGAACACCTTCCATAATGGTTTTCAGGCGTTTTTCAAAGTCACCCCGGTATTGCGTACCTGCCAGTAGAGTACCTAAATCCAGTTCGTAGATACGGCAGTCGAGGAGTCGTTCGGGGACCTCACGTGCTTCAATGCGGGCAGCGAGCCCGTAAGCGAGGGAGGTTTTGCCAACGCCCGGTTCGCCTACATGCAACGGATTGTTTTTCTCTTTGCGACAGAGCACCTGAATGGTTCGTTCCAGTTCAGCTTCCCGTCCGATGAGTGGATTGTGGTCTTGCAGACAGTCATTCAGACAAGTTACAAAGCTTCGCCAAGGCTCGCTTTTTTCCTGTGGAGAGGTTTGCAGATTGTCTTCTTCCTCCACTTCTTCATATCGGGAGATGAGTTGGCTGATAAATTCGGGTAGTTCTTCTTCAAGAGCTTCTTTCAGGATATGGCATGCCCAGGAGTCCTTGAGCTGGAGCATGCTTTGCACTAGATGAGGGACGTTCAATGCTTCAGCACTAGAATAGTCTATCATCAGATAGGCATGTTGTATCAGTTCGTTGAGCTGGGTTGAAACTTCCAGTTCATAATCCATGTCTGCGGGAACGCTTTCCAGTTCTTCCGTGAAATAATTCTCTAAAGAGAAAGCAAGTTCTTGGGCATCACAGAAACACATATTTAAAGCATTGGCAAAGGGACTCTGTTCCAGAAATGCACTCAGCAAATGCTCAGGTGTGATAAATTCATGGCGATAAGATATTGCCTTTTTTTGTGCATAGGTGAATGCGCTGTTCACATGCACTGTATTTTGTATATCCATAATCTTCTCCTAATTCTTATTCTTCTTCCGGCACAACGGTGAGCCGGAGTGGAAAATTCTCTTCGCGTGCCATGCGGGTGGCTTTCTGTACTTTCGATTGTGCAATGTCGTATGTATAGATGCCTACCACTGCTGATTGACTCTTGTGTACCTGTAGCATCAGCGTTTCTGCTTCTGCTGCCGATTTAAAGAATATGGTAGTAAGTATCTTGACGACAAACTCCATCGTGGTGAAGTCATCGTTATAGATGATCACCTTGAAGTGCTGCGGTTCGCGTAGATCTGTACGTTCCTTTTCTTTGAAAGATGATTGTTGCTGTTCCATAATGGGGGCAAATTTATGAAAAAAGAGGCAGATTTGTCTGTTATGGAGTCAGTAAAAACATACCGGATTTGATCAGGTTAAGAGAATACACTATATTGGGAATGATTTGCAAAATGACAAAATGTAAATTCTAACGCCTTAGAATCTTTCCTTTTCGTACCAATTACTATGGTGGACGAAAAGATGCAGAGAATGTTTGATGGGGTGATGCGAAATGGTAGTAATTGATGAGGAAATGAGATTTTAAGATTATAGAATCCTTAAATGGAAGATGTTTTGGAATCTGTTTCCCGGATATTCTTTATAAATGTTACTTTTTCTTAGTGGTCGTTTCTCTTCGAAATAGAATAAATATCATGTGTTTTTTAGAAGGGTGACGCCCTTTGTGAGTGATGGCGTCACCCTTTAGTTATTATGGTGTCACCTTTTGGAGCAAAGGGTGTAGCCTTGGCAAATGAGACTTACTTTTTTAGGGAAGAAAGACTGTGCGATTGGTCTGAATAGATGGTCGGTTTAGGATAAATGAACCATCTGTTTGCTCTGGATAGATGATGTAAATCTTCAAAACAGCGGTTGTAATATTCTGGAAGCGTAGCTTTGATCGAAGTGTCTGTTAGCAATAATGAGGAAAATGGATTTTTTGTCTTGCAAAACATGATATAAGGTATCAGTTTGATAAGATGATTTAGAATGTGTTCGCTTCTTACCTGGATTGTATCTGAGACGTAGTTGCTTCGTACATTCTTCACTGAAAAGTACTTCTGAACGAAGAAGTACCGGAGAAGGTACGGAGCAACTACATCTCGGGTATATTCCAGGCCCGAATTTGCTTGCTTATCTTTCAGCTTCTATCGTGTAGGTGAAGCTGTCTGCCCGATAGTATCCGATATTGTATTCAATAGGTACTTGATTGATATCGTAAACGAATCTTTTCCTTATTAAGATAGGATCACTTGACTTTATATCCAGTTTTTCCGCAATGAATTCTCCTGCCAGGCGTGCGGATACTTCCTCTTTACTGGTTTTCACAATAATGTTATATTTATTTTCGAGTACTCCGTAAAGAGGTTGGGTGAAATCCTCATCACCGGTTAACGGTATATTCGGATTGAAATAGGAGATAAATGAAACAAACGGATATTCTTTATTACCCCGTACCCTTTCCAGCACCATACATTTGGTTCCTTTTTCCGGGTCTATATTGAAGAAGGTGCATATTTCTTCAGATGGTTTCTTGAAACTGACGTGGAGTTCGAAATTCTTAATTTCAATACCCAGCATTTTCATTTCTTGTGAGAAACTTAGCCAATTTTTCACTCCGCCAATGATACCTTTGCGCACAACTTTTGTACCATGACCTTTTTTTCTGACCAGCAGTCCTTCAAATACGAGCTTGTTGATAGCTTGACGGAGAGTGTTCCTGGATATATTCAATTGTTCAGACAATAGAACTTCATTTGGAAGTAACTTTCCGTTCTTGTACTCCTCTGATTCAATGAGCTTTCTAAGTACTTCTTCTGCTTGAATATGAAGAGGTTTCTCCGAATTGGGGTCTAACTTTATGGGCATAATTGTTTTCTTTATTTTTTTGATGCTACAAAGATAATTCTTTTTTTTCTTAAAAAAATACCCGTAGATTCTTTTATTTTATTTTTAAAGAGTATATATTTGCACAAAATACATATATGTTCATACATATAGATAAAATAAAGTATATATAATTATGAGAAAAGTGAATTACGACAGATTTCCTTCTACTAAGATTACGGGAACAATTCTTCAGGGATGGGATGCTGTTCATACATTGCTGGTGGAGTGTTTCAAGGTTAAAAAAGTTGTGGCTGTTGATTTCTATGCGGGTGTGCGTGAGGAAGAAGTTGCGGGTGAGTTGGAGTTGTTGTCTCCTACCTTATTTATTAATACGCGCAATTTGATGAAGCCACAGGACGAGATTAAAGCGATGACAGAGCGTTTCATGACGGATGATGTTCTTTTTGGCTATGTAACGAACCTGACCTTGAATGATTATTTTGATGCGGAAAAGCTGGAACAGGCTAGAAAGCAAGTGGCGGATGCAACCGGAAGAGTAATTATTGTAGGGTCAGGCGCTGCTATGGTGGCTCCGGCTGAGGCTACGGTGGTTTATGTGGATATGGCTCGCTGGGAGATACAACAGCGTTTTCGAGTACATGAAGTGAAGGCTTTAGGAGTGGATAATCGTGAAGATGCTGTATCTTTGCAATATAAGAGAGGCTATTTCAACGATTGGAGAATACTTGATAGGTATAAAGAAAGTTTGTTCGGCAGGGTAGACTTCTGGCTGGATACTCATATTGCCAATGAACCGAGGTTGATTGATAAGGAAACTTTTTTCAAGGGTATAGAAGAAACGGTTAAGACTCCTTTCCGTGTGGTTCCTTTCTTTGATCCGGCTCCTTGGGGTGGACAATGGATGAAAGAGGTGTGTGGGCTGAATCCTGAAAAGGAGAATTATGGTTGGTGTTTCGATTGTGTTCCCGAGGAAAACAGTCTTTATTTTGAAGTGAACGGTGTACGCTTTGAATTGCCGTCGGTGGATTTGGTGTTGTTAAAATCGAGAGAATTGCTGGGTGAACCGGTAGAGGCACGCTTTGGTAAGGATTTCCCAATTCGTTTCGATTTTCTGGATACGGTGGGAGGAGGAAACTTGAGCGTGCAGGTACATCCTACTACACAGTTTATTCGTGAAAACTTTGGCATGTACTATACTCAGGATGAAAGTTATTATTTGTTGGATGCCAAAGAAGGTGCTTCGGTTTATCTGGGTTTGAAGACTGGTATAGATAAAAATGAAATGATTCATGATCTACGCGAAGCGCAGAAGGGAGAAGTTGTGTTCGATACGGAGAGGTATGTGAACAGGTTGCCGGCTAAAAAACACGACCATTATCTGATTCCTGGCGGAACAGTACACTGTTCGGGTTCTGAAGCGCTGGTCCTGGAAATTAGTTCAACTCCGAACTTGTTCACTTTTAAACTTTGGGATTGGCAGCGTTTGGGACTGGATGGAAAGCCTCGTCCTATTAATGTAGAAAGGGGGAAGGATGTGATAGACTGGAAACGTGATACGGAATATGTGAATAAGCATTTGGCTAATCGCTTTACGCAAGTGGCGGAGGGTGATGGCTGGAGAGAAGAATGCACGGGACTGCACCCGAATGAGTTTATCGAGACGCATCGTCACTGGTTCTCCAAGCCTGTTACGCATCATACCAATAACAGTGTGAACGTGCTGAATTTGGTGGAAGGTGAAGAGGCTGTTGTAGAAAGTCCGATAAATGCTTTCAAGCCCTTTGTAGTGCATTATGCAGAAACTTTTATTATCCCGGCAAGTGTAGGTGAATATACGATTGCTCCTTATGGTAAGTCTGTGGGGCAAGAATGTGGGACAATCAAAGCTTATGTGAGATATTGACCGGAGAGTAGTATTAATAAAATCTGATATAATATGTATAAACATGACCAACGTACGGTGATGACCTTGGATGCAGGGGGTACAAACTTTGTTTTTTCAGCTATTTGTGGAAATCAGGACATTGTAACGCCTATTTGTTATCCGGCAGTGTCGGATAATTTGGAGGAATGCCTGACCGTTCTGCATCGGGGATTTTCTCAGGTGAAAGAGCAGTTGGAAGATGAACCGGTAGCTATTAGTTTTGCCTTTCCCGGTCCGGCAGACTATAAGAATGGTATAATAGGCGATTTACCTAATTTTCCGGCTTTCCGTGGTGGAGTGGCTTTGGGACCTTTTCTGAAAGAGAAATTTGGAATTCCTGTATTTATTAATAATGATGGTAACCTGTTTGCCTATGGTGAAGCACTGGCAGGAATTTTACCCTCTGTCAATGAAGAACTTGAAGCTGCCGGTAATCCGAAGCGTTATAGAAATTTGCTGGGGATTACGTTGGGAACGGGCTTTGGTGCAGGCGTAGTGATTGACAACTGTTTGTTGACCGGTGATAATGGTTGCGGTGGCGATGTATGGATTATGCGTAACAAGAAATATACGGATCTGATTGCGGAAGAAAGTGTTAGCATTCGTGCAGTACGGCGTGTGTATGGGGAACTGAGTGGAGAAACTATAGAAAATCTAATGCCCAAAGACATTTATGATATAGCTGAAGGTACTCGTACAGGTAATCGGGAGGCGGCTTTGAAGAGTTTTGACGAATTGGGGGAGATGGCCGGTGCTGCCATTGTCAGTGCGCTTCATATTGTAGATGGTATGGTTGTGATAGGCGGAGGAGTGTCCGGTGCAGCGAAATATATCCTACCGGGTATGATGCGTGAAATGCGTCGTTCCATTTCTACTTTTTCTGGAAGAGACTTCGATTGTTTGCAGATGGAGGTTTGCAATCTGATGGAGGCGGACGACCATAAGAGATTCTTAGAGAATACAAGTACTTGGGTTCAGGTGCCTTTTACCAAAAGAGAAATTCTTTATAACCATACAAAGCGTATCGGAGTAGCGATTTCAACTTTGGGAGCAAGTAAAGCGATTGCTTTAGGAGCCTATGCTTTTGCATTGCAACAGATAGACAGGAAATATAAGGGTTAGTTTGATTTTTAGAAGTAAATAAGATTGTTTCAGAGATAACAAAATAAGCCTTTTTGTGATAAGGCTTGGAAAGAATATAGAATTAGATACTTAGATTTAAAAATTCAATACTCATTATGAATAAGAAAAAACTGATATCCTTTTTTATCGTTGCCTGCTGTGCGCTATATACGATGGCTGCAAAAGTGGTATGGCAGATAGGCGCTGCGGATAATTCCGGAGCGGAATTGGCTTTAGGCCCTTCTGAGTATAAGAGTTTTCTGGCTCATGACTTTGGCTATGAAGACCGTTATTTTTTGATAGGGACTTCTGTTGATAAGACTGATTTTCCATATGTATTACCCGGGCCTGATGATACTTGGGGTGGTACGTGGGGTACTTCCGGTTGGAGAACCCATGATGCTAATATCTTATTTGGAGTTGAAAAACTGCCGAAACGTGGAGAATGGAAGTTGGTGGTGGACTTGGTAGATGCTAACCCGAACCGTTCGATTGTTAAGGTAGTGGTAAATTCAGTTGAAAAGAAATTTGAGATTAAGGGGCACGCTATGGAAGTACTGGAAGGTAACCTGCAAAATGCCAGAGAGCAAGTCTTGGAATTTCCCATTTCGGCTGCAGACTTAAAAAAAGGAGGAAACATTGTGACTGTTTCTGTACTTGAAGGTGGGTGGATTGTATTTGATCAAATTCGTTTGGAAGGTTCGGATGGACTTGTTTTGGAACAGAATAATGAATATGCTTTTCTGCGTGATGTTTCTCCCGCCGGGTACGAAATAGAATTGGACGGAGTAAATGTACAACCTTTGCTGGTTGATGTGGAACATTTATCCGGAAACCCGGAACTGAGTGTGAAACTGGATGGAACAAGGATTTTTACTGCAAAGATGGATACGGCTCGTTATGTGTTTGAAGTTCCGATGCCTGCTGTGAATAAAAAGAAAAAGAGTGAATATCAGGTCTTTGTCAATGAACAGCTATTGGAAAGAGGTACGATTTTACGCTCTCCGCAGAAGTTGCAGTCTTTTGCTGATTATGTAGATACAAAGATAGGTACGGCACATTCTCGCTGGATGATTGCACCGGGGCCTTGGATGCCTTTCAGTATGGTAAAATTGAGTCCGGATAATCAGAATAAAGGTTGGCAGGCCGGTTATCAGCCTACATTTGAGACATTAGGATGCTTTAGTCATATTCATGAATGGACAATGGGGGGATTGGGTATGATGCCAACCAATGGTAAACTGTTTACGAAGGTAGGAGATCAGTTCCGTCCGGATGAAGGATACCGTTCGCGTATTGACAAGAAGACTGAAGAAGCTCCATTGGGATATTATAAAGTTTTCCTGACTGATACGGAGATTTTAGCGGAGGTGACGGCTACTGAAAGAGCAAGTTTTCAGAAATATACATTTCCTAAGGATAAGGATGGACGTGTGATGATCGATTTGCATATTCAGGCTGAATATGACTATAATCTGTTGGATGTGGATGTCAGGAAAGTGAGTGATTACAGAATTGAGGGACGTTCTCATCAGATATCCCCTCGTCCACATGTATGGAGTGATGATGCTGATCAGGAGTATGTCGTAAATTTCGTTATTGAATTTGATGCACCGATTAAAAAGGTAGGTGGCTGGAAGGATGACCAGATATTGAATGAAGCGCATATTTCCGGTAAAGATCTGAAAGATGCAGGGCTTTATGTAGAATTTGATACGCAGAAGCAGTCGGTGATTCAGGTGCGTACAGGCATTTCGTTGGTAAGTGTAGCAAATGCTTCGGAAAATCTGCAAAAGGAGATTTCAGATAAGTTCGGTTGGGATTTCGAAGCTGTTGTTCAGAATCAGAAAAACGTATGGAATGGTATACTCAATCGCTTGGATATCAGAACGAATGACCGTATGGAAAAAGTACGCTTCTATACAAATGTATACCGTGCTCTCTGCCGTAATCTGTGGAGTGACGTGAATGGAGAATGGATGTCACCTGATGAGAAGGTACGTAAATTTACGAATCCGGATCATGTGGCTCTGGGTTGTGATGCTTTCTGGAATACTTTTTGGAATCTGAATCAATTCTGGAACTTGGTAACACCGGAATGGAGCTCCAAATGGGTAAATTCTCAGTTGGCGTTGTATGATGCAAATGGATGGTTGGCAAAGGGACCTGCGGGGATGGAATATATTCCGGTGATGGTAGCTGAACATGAAATCCCTTTGATGGTATCTGCCTATCAGATGGGGATTCGCGATTATGATGCGGAAAAGGCTTTTGAAGCCATGAAAAAGATGCAGACAACTCCGGCTACACATGTAGCAGGTGGATTTGCAGGCAATCGTGATTTACTTCCTTATTTGAAGTATAAATATGTTCCTATTGAATTGGGGCGTTTTTCCAATACATTAGAGTACTCTTATGATGATTGGACTGTGGGACAGATGGCTAAGGCATTGGGTAAATATACGGAGTATGGTACGTTTAATGATCGTGGATATTGGTGGAAGAATGCTGTAAATCCGGAAAACGGCTATGCGCATATGCGTGATTCAGCCGGTAACTTTGTAGCGGACTTTGATGCTTTCCAAACCGGGCGCAATCATCACTATGTAGAAGGTAACTCCTGGCAGCTTAGCTACTTCGTACCTCAGGATGTGCCGGCTTTGATTAATATAATGGGTGAGAAGGCATTTGTTGACCGCTTGAATTGGGGCTTCGTTGTGAGCGAACCTTGGAGATATAATGCTCCGAATGATCAGTACTGGGATTATCCAGTAGTTCAGGGCAATCAGCAGTCTATGCATTTTGCTTTCTTGTTTAATTGGGCTAAAAAGCCTTGGCTGACACAGAAATGGTCTCGTTCTATCATTGATAAGTATTATGGTTATGGTGTAGCCAATGCTTATTTGGGTGATGAAGATCAGGGGCAAATGAGTGCTTGGTTTGTTATGGCCGCTTTAGGATTATTTCAGACAGACGGTGGTTGCCGCATTGATCCGATCTATGAAATAGCCAGCCCGCTTTATGAAAAAGTAGTTATTGATTTGGGTAAGCGCTATGGTCGTGGTGAGACATTTACGATTGAGGCAAAGAACGTATCTCGAAAGAATAAATATGTTCAAAGCGCTACGTTGAATGGTAAGAAGCTGGATTGTTTCTTCTTCCCAGCTTCGGAATTGTTGAAAGGTGGAGAATTGATTTTGGAGATGGGAGATAAGCCAAATGAATCATGGGGTATTTATTCGTGTCCGGTTGGTGTAAATAGATGAGGATTTAACGCGTTAATGAATTTATATCATGAAAAAACTCGGTTTATTAGTCATATGGATTAGTGTGGCTTTGGGATGCTCTACGGATACCAGGGGCACTAAAACTTTGGTGGACTATGTAGACCCGAATATTGGAACTGCGCATTGTCGCTGGTTCTTTTATACGCCGGCGGCAGTCCCATTCGGTATGGCGAAGTTGGCTCCTTCTACTGATGCGCATTTGGGAAATTCCGGTGGTTGGCAAGCGGTGGGGTATGACTTTCGTCATACCTCCATCGAAGGTTTTGCTAACTTTCATGAGTTTCAGGTAGGCGGTATTGTTTTTGCGCCGACTGTAGGTGGGTTGCAGACTGTTCCGGGTGAACTGGATGATCCGGATAGTGGTTATCGTTCGCGTTTTGATAAGAAAGATGAGATTGCGGTTCCTGGATATTATTCTGTTATTCTGAAAGATTATGGAGTAAAGGCCGAATTGACTGCCACGCAGCGGGTGGGATTCCATCGTTATACTTATCCAAAGTCGGAACAGGCGAACCTCATATTTGATATTGGTAACAAACAAGGAGAAAGCGGTGAAGTAAAAGATGCCGAAGTGCAATACTTTGATGATGGTAGGGTAGAAGGTTATGTTGTGACTTCTCCTGTATATGTGGATATTTATCAGAAAGGTGCGGATGTTCGTATGTATTTTTCGGCGGTTTTAAATAAACAACCAATAGAGGTGGGAACGTTCGTGAAGGATAAGGTTGTGTCTGGTAAATATCAGGCAAAAGGGCCCGGTGCCGGTCTTTATTTGACGGATGCTTCTCACTGGGTGGTGAACTCTATGATTAACCTTTATCGTGGACGTTATACGGTGCGTCAGGTTCTTAGTAATTTGCCGGTTGGCGTGTATGACATTCACATGCGTACCCGTACAGCTCCGGGCAAGATAGCTGGCTTGGGAAGTGATAGCATTCCTGACATGTACATTTGGGCTTCTACGGCTGAAGGTGATACATTGCGTGCTGCTTTTGAACAAGGCGATACGAAGTATAGCCAATCTGAAGGATTCCCAACGGTCATTAAGAATGTGGAAGTGAAAGAAGGTATGGTATTGAGCATCGGTGTGAAAGAGGCGTACACTTCCGGTAAGAGTCTAAATGCGGATGGTACGGATCAAGGTTCTTGGGATACCAACACTTATGCTGATGATGTGCGTCTTATTTTCGTAGCTCCGCTTGCCGGTTACGACTATGCCAAGGCGTATGCCGACAATATTGACGGCGTGAAGGCTGCCGAGGCCGTGTCTTATGAATACTACACGTTGGACGGCATGAAGCTCGAACGTCCGATGAGGGGTGTGAATATCGTGAAGATCCATCGTGCCGACGGAACGACCGACGTGAAGAAGGTGGTAGTGAAGTGAACTCATAATTTTATTTTTTAATATTCCATTTCAGGGGGA
>ENA-OPXC01001885-OPXC01001885.1-human-gut-metagenome-genome-assembly--contig:-NODE-1885-length-13547-cov-1.939446_pt1 | contig 13547 bp, 15 predicted proteins | sample MGYA00241512_ERZ502016 | MGnify/ENA primary metagenome ERZ502016 (study PRJEB25962, sample SAMEA2043043) | human gut metagenome | biome: human gut; feature: human-associated habitat; material: faeces...
AGCTGATAGATATTGCGATGAAGTGCGGATTCAACGATTACAGCTATTTTATAAAGGTGTTCAAGAGTATGAAGGGCGTAACACCGAGAGATTATTGCAGGAGAAGCTTCTGATCTATGATGTATATACTTATAGCGTTGCTTTCCGCATTCTTTGCGGCCATAACAACGATACTGTGCAAGTGCGGACTGCGTGACGCTGACTCCGATGCGGCAACGGCACTGCGTACAACGATAGTGCTTGTGCTGTCGATAGCGGTCGTATGGATAACGGGGGAATGGCACGATCTTCCTAATGTAACGGGAATGACGCTGTTGTTTCTGATACTTTCGGGCTGTGCGACGGGCGGCTCGTGGCTGTGCTATTTCAAGGCTCTGAAAACAGGCGATGTGAACAGGGTCGCACCTATCGACAAATCCTCGACCGTACTTGCTATGCTGATGTCGTTTATTTTTCTCGGTGAACAGCTAACGGCTTATAAGATCATAGCGATGGTGCTTATCGGCATCGGAACGCTGATGATGAGCATACATACCGGAAAAAGAGGGTCAAAGGCAGGCAGGTGGATGATATTTGCGTGGATGTCCGCAATATTCGCCGCACTGACCTCGATTCTTGCAAAGATAGGCGTACAGAATGTCAATTCAAATCTCGGCACTGCCATAAGAACGGCTGTTGTTCTTGTAATGGCGTGGATAGTCGTAGCGGCAAAGGGCAAGAAGAATGTTTTTTCGGGGCTTGGCGGCAAGGCGTTTGTGTTTCATGGTCGTTCTCCTGTGTTCTCAGCCGTAGCTGCGGGTCATCTGCAGCTGGGTCTCGCCCTCGGCAAAGGGGTTTTGCCCGGCGATCATGGTCATGGTCAGGTTCTCGTTGTACAGGTCGTTCTTGAACGCCGCCACAAATTCGAGCTCCTCATCGGCAGCGATGCCCAGCACCACGCCCTCGGGCACCACGCCCAGATACGCGGCATCGCCCCGATAGATGCGGCTGTTGTCCTGCACGCCCAGCTGAACGCTGCCGTCGCTGCCCAGCTCCATCCAGTTCCAGCCGGTTTCGGCGGTGTAGTTGTAGGAGCCGGTGACGGAATAGGGAATCTCCTGCGCGCTCCATTCTGCCGACAGGGGAGCCAGCTCCAGCACAGAGCCATCCGCCCGGCGCAGGTTCACCTCGCTGCCGCAGAGTTCCAGCGCCACACCGTTGTTGGCAAAGTAGACGGGGTCCTGACAGATCATGGCGTTGCCGAACATGAGGCAGCGCAGCACGTCCACGTACTCCACCACGCCGTCTTTGGTCAGCAGATAGACCACTGGGCGGAAGAATCCGTCCTCCTGCTCCCCGATGCACACATCCACATACTCGTTATAAGCGCCAAGGATGGGGTAGCTGTGCTCCTGTTCCACCCGGATGCCAATGTCTCCCCATTGGTCGGTCTTTGGCGCGGGGCTCAGGGTGATGGTGCCCTGCGTTCCCTTCAGCTGCACCTGCACACCATCGTAGGTGTCGGTCAGCACCGGGGTGTCGGCGGGGGCGGCGGAGGTCAGCGGAATCTCCACATCCAGCTGCTGCCAGCCTTCTTCGCAGCTGTACTTACCCCGGAGCACCAGTTGATCCTGCTCCGGCAAAAGCAGGCACAGGTTTTCCAGTTCATTGTATTCCAGCGTATCCATCCGCATTTGCGAAAGCTCTCCACCGAGACGCAGGCCCTCGTAATACGCACCCTGCGCCATCTCCCGGTCAAAGGTCTGCATGGCCTGCCGCTGCACCTGCTGCTGCACGGTGTCCGGGTCCAGCCCCATCCGCTGCAGCATCTCGGCTGTGGTGATCTGCCTGTCGGTGGCAAAATCGAAGCACCAGCCGCTGTAACGCCACGGGGCGGTGCCGCCGTAGCGGCTGCGCACCACCAGGCTGACGCAGTCGCCGTACCACCAGTCATCCCAGCCCACACCGATCTGCGGGTACTCGCCGCCCGGCTGCCCGGCCTCCTCGCTGTTCTCGAACTCCCGGAAATCCGCCCCATAGATGGCATTCAGCTCATCGTTGATGGAGGCGGCATCCGGGCTGTCGCATTCCAGCTTGGGCACATGGACGGAAATGCACTGCACCGCTTCCTCCCCCCACACGCCCGAAACGTTCTTTTCCAGCGTGTACTGGTCGGTGATGCGGTCTGTCTGGGCGGCCTGCGCCACCGCGCTGGGGGTGCTTCGGCTGCTGTCGGAGCTTTGGTCGGCAGCAGCGCTGGGGCTGCTCTGGGTGCCGCCGCAGCCGGTCAGCAGCAGCGCCGCAGCCAGAACCACAGCAGCAAAACGTTTGTGTTTCATGGCTGTCTCCTTTTCGTCATTCATCGTCGGTGGGGTTTTCTGGCGTACGCATTATATAGGCCGCCCAGTAGGTCTTGCCCTGAACATCCGCCACGGTGATGCCGATGTCGTATTTCCTCACTTCCTGAGAGTCCATGGGGCCCGGGGCATAATTGAACGTTTCCTCCAGCTCATCCATCAGGGCCTTGAGCTGGGCCTGATTGGCCGGGTAGGGCCGGTCCAGATAGTAGCGTTTCTCTTTGTAATTGTCCAGCTGGATGCCATAGCAGTTGTGGTGGATGCTCCTGATAAAGGCGGTGGAGCCGCTGCCCCATCCATAGCCGCCCTCCTCAAAGCCAGCCCACATTCCATCCACATAGTCTCCGTTCATCCGGGCTTCCAGCCCCTCCTCCGCGGAGAAGGAAGGGGTGTCGTAGTCCACAAACATCTGCATCTCGGACTGAATGGAGTGCTCCAAGCCCGCATTGTACTGCAGCTTGAAGTACTGCACCTTCCGCCGGGTCAGCTCGGCATTGATGATCTCAAAGATCTTTCTGCCGTCCCGGATCACCGGAATAGGGGGCGAATCGGGAGCCTCCGGAAGCGGAGGGCCAAGGGTGGTGATCTCCTCACTGTAAAAGGGGTCGTAGGTAGAGGGGGCGACGGAGCTGCCGGAGTCCGGAACATCCGGGGCACCGGAGCCGCCGAAGCACTCGTCCTCACAGCCTGCCAGCGCCAGCATCACCGCCGATGCGCCGGAGAGCTTGAGGAACGTCCGTCGGTCGTATCGTTTCATGGGGGTGCTCCTTTCACTTACAAAGCCCCGGGCGCACAGGAGGATGGGCAGTGCCCGGGGCCGGGAAATTTCCAAAGATCAATGGGAGGACTTTTCGCCCACCACCAGTGCGATGTAGTAATCCTCACCGCCGATGCTGCGCACCGACATGGCAAAGCAGCGTGGGTTGTTTACCGCCGTGTCAACGCCTCCCGACATATAAGTCAGCCAGTTCTGTTTCTGCGCCTCGTTGGTGGGGTATTTCAAGGTCTCCAATTTGCCCGTTCCTTCCGGTCCAAGGCCTGCAGTAAAATAGGTCTCATAGATGGGATACCCCTTGTTAAACAGCGCCTGTTTGATCTCATTTTCCTTTACATCTACATAGGAGCTGAACTTTGTTCTGTCAACGACCGGCTTCCCCTCCTTCACAAAGGGGCTGATGAGAAGGTCGGTAAGTTCTTCCAGCTCCTTCTCATAGACCAGCTCCGTCAGACCCTTGTCCCTGCGGAACTTATTGAGGGCGTCCAGTGCCTGCTGGACTCTGATGTCATCGGGGGGCGTCGGTGCGCTGGGGACACCGCCGCAGCCTGCCAGCGAGAGTGCCACAACGGCTGCGCCGGTAAGGGTGAGGAATTCGCGTCTGTTCATCTCTTTCATGGGGGTGCTCCTTTCGATACAATATATTATAGATTACGGTTCGGGACTTGCGGGAAGTCCGTGCATCCCTGCCCCGCTTCAGATCGGTGCAAAGTCTACCATTACCGCCACCGTATAGGTCTTGCCCTTAATGGTGGGGCAGTAGAGCCCGATCATCCACTGCTCGGGATGCAGACTCGCCAGTCCATGCCCGGCCAGACGCCGCACAAACTCCCTGACCTCGCTCTGACTACTAGGATACAGTTGATTTAATTGCATACCGTCATGGGTGTTGTTAGAAACTCCCGCAGTCCCCTGATAGCTTCCGTTTCCATATTTTTTCCTGATTTCCTCTATCATTTCAGACTCACGGAGTTGGTACTCGTGGAATACATCATCAGGCAAGTTCCATTTGCGGTAATCCTCTTCGTCTACTTCAGGTTTATAGAGTTCAAAGGGGCTGGCTGTAAACTTTGCGAGGTCGGCAGCCTCCTGACAGTAGACCACAGACTTGCAGATCTGAAGTTTGGGATTGGGGACTACTTCTCTGTTGACTTCATACCAGACCTCGTTGATGGCTCTGAACAGGGCCATCTCTTTGCTCTCAGAGGCCGGAGGTGCGGGAGGTGCGGAGGGCCCGCCGCAGCCTGCCAGCGAGAGCGCCGGCTGCGCCGGTAAGGGTGAGGAATTCGCGTCGGTTCATCTCTTTCATGGGGGTGCTCCTTTCTCTTTGTCCCCCCTGCTTTTTAGGGGGGCTGGTTTGGGTATTCTCTGCACTTGCAGTCCGCTCCATCTTATGCTATTCTTATGAATAGAATCCGCAGTTGCCCGTTGACACGTTTTGTGCACAGCGACAGGCTTTCTGCACCGGCGCGAGACCTCTTCTGTTTGTACTGTATCATACCCGGGAAAAAATTGCCCCCTCAGAAAAGCCGTTTTTGGGGGGCAATTCCAAAAAAATTTTTGGGGTTTTGGGCTTCCCCCTCAAAAAATCCCCCCAAAAAGCCCAAAATTGGGGGGATTTGGGGGCGTTTTCCCCCTCAAAACGGGCAGCTGCAGCCCTGCCTGTGCCGGGTTTCCCCTCTGGCTGCAATGTGCGGAAAGGAGTCATGAAAAATGGAACGAAGGACATTTTTAAAGCTTGCGGCGCTTGTCCCCGGTCTGGCTCTTGCGGGCTGCGGCGGCAGCAAGACCCTGCTCTCGCCCAAGGACCCCACCATGCTCAGCATCTGGCATGTGTACGGCGAACAGGCCGACTCGCCCATGAACCGCCTGCTGACCGAGTTCAACGACACGGTGGGCAGAGAGAAGGGCATCCTGCTCAACGTGACCAACATGACCAACAGCGCCGCCATCGGCGGCCAGCTGCAGGACGCCAAGGCCGGCAAGCCCGGCGCGCTGGACCTGCCGGACCTGTTCTCGGCCCATTCCGCGGACGCCAGCGCTCTGGGCATTGAGAACCTTGTGGACTGGAACGACTGGTTCACCGCCGAGGACATGGCGGCCTATGTGCCCGGCTTTGTGCAGGACGGCATCATTGACGGGCAGCAGGTGGTGTTCCCTGTGTCCAAATCCACCCAGCTCATCTTTTTGAACGGCTCCCAGTACGCCCGGTTTGCGGCGGACACCGGGGCGCAGCTTTCCACCCTTGCCACATGGGACGGCTTTTTTGAAATGGCGGGTGCCTACCGGCAGTGGTCGCAGGGCAAGCCCTTCTGCGCGCTGGATTACCCCCTGCGTCTGGTGGAGCTGAACGCACTGGAGCAGGGCAGCGGCAAGCTGTACAAGGGCAGCTGGTACGATCTGACCAACGAGACCTTCCGCGCTTCGTGGATGGAGTTTGCCCGGGCGCTGGTGCAGGGCGATATTCTGATCTCGGACCTGTACTCCAACACGCAGGTGATGACCGGCGAGACGCTGGCGGGCCTTGGCAGCTCTGCGGCCATCCTTTATTACAATGATTTCGTCACCTACCCGGACAACACCACCGAGCCCACCGACCTGCTGCTGGCTCCTTTGCCCCACGCCGCAGGCACCGCCACGCCCCTGATGCCGCAGGCCGGTGTGGGTCTGTGCGCCTTTAAGACCACCGGCCAGAAGGCCGAAGCCGCCGCCGTGTTCCTGCGCTGGCTCACCGAACAGCAGCGCAATCTGGAATTTGCCGCCGATACCGGCTACATGCCGGTGTCCAGCGCCGCCTTTGACGCCATTGCGGACTATCCCTTTGAGCAGCAGAGCTACCAGCGGCTGTACGACGTCTACAACGAAATGCGCATCCAGAACACACCCCTGTCCGAACCGGGCATCGTGGGGTACCACGCCAAGGCCAAAACCTTGTACGACAGCCTGCGCCAGCGCCAGAAGGACTACCCCCAGCGCCTTGCGGACGGCGAAACGCTGGAAGCCCTTGCCGAGGAAACATGGCAGCTGCTGTGTGACAATGCCTGAGCCTGCCGCTCAGCCGGAAAGGAGGGACTTTGATGCACTTTGTTGACCGGCACCGTGAAAAGATCCGCCAGAGCCCCATGAGCAGCCGGCTGCTGTGGGCCTGCCTGCTGCTGGTGGTGCTGCTGGTGTTGACCTTTGGTGCGGCGCTGTTCCTGTTTGCCAGCCTGCACAACACCAAAAAGGACATCAGCCGCAGTCTGCAGATCCAGTTTTCGGTGTTCCAGAACGATATGGAGCGCTATTTTGACCAGCTGGCGGTCATGGGCGTGAACCTGTCCGAGGACATGAGCGCAGAGGTGGACAAGGAGCTTGCTCTGCGGCAGATGTCCTTTGCCCAGCTGAACGACTCCCCCGAGGTGCTGAACGCGCTGGAGGAGAAAATGCTCGAGCCGCTGTGCCGCTGTCTGCGCCAGACCGGCTGTTCCGGCGCTTTTGTGCTGCTGGATGCCACCGTCAACACCCGCATGGAGGGAGCAGAGCATTCCCGCGCCGGGCTGTATGTGCAGAAAAGCGGTGCCGACACCCCCACCGTGCCCCTGCTGCTGTACCGGGGCAGTGCGGAGGTGGGCAAGGCCCACAGCGTGATGCCCCACCGCAAGTGGCGCATGGAGTTCCAGACCGACCAGTTCCCGGACTACGACCGCTGGATGACCCCCGGCAGCGCCCCGCTGTACCAGTCTTACACGCTGACCGAGCGGTTCGAGCTGCCCGGCACCTCGGAGGAGGTGCAGTTGTTTTTGCTGCCCCTGCGGGGGCGGGACGGCACGATGTACGGGCTGTGCGGCTTTGAGATCAGCGAGAGCTACTTCAAGCAGAACTTTGCCCAGCCCACCGGCTTTGACCGGCTGAGCTGCCTGCTGGCCCCGGCGGGGGACGGCCTTGCCGCCGATGCCGCCCTCAGCAGCGGCACCACCGGCGGCTACTACCATGCCCCCCGGAACACGCTGGTGCTGCGCAGCATGGGCGGCGGGCTGACCCAGTTGACCGGCCCCGACAGCGCCTATGCGGGCATCTCCCAGCTGTGCCGCCTGAGCGAGAGCCAGTCCTACCGGCTGGCGGTGTGCATCCCCATGGCAGACTACCGGAGACTGGTCTTTTCCGGCAATCTGCAGATGCTGCTCATCGGCCTGTTCATCGCCTTTTTCGTGGTGTTCTGCTGCATGAACTTCCACCGGCGCATCCTCTCGCCGGCGTTCCGGCAGTTCGAGGAGGACCGGCGGGAATCCCGGCGGCGGATGGACGAGCTGCAGCTGGAACGCCAGCAGATGCAGACCGAGCTGTCCCGGCTGGCGGACGTGTGCCGCAACGAGTCGGTGCCCGATGCCTTCCAGACCTTTGTGGCGGGCATCCCCACCCTGACCAAGACCGAACGCCGCATCTTTGACGGCTACGCCGCCGGGCTGCGCACCCGGGAGATCGTGGAGCAGCTGGACATCAAGGACAGTACCCTGCGCTTCCACAACAAGAACATCTACGAAAAACTGGGTGTCAGCTCCCTCAAGCAGCTGCAGCAGTTCGTGGCGATCCTGAACTCCGGCAGCGGCAGCGCCCCGGACGAAAGCGACCCCAAGAAGGCCCGCTGAATGGAACGTTCCCGCACCGCAGCTTTCACCGGAAACAAGCAAAAATGAAGGGGCTATTGCAAAATAGCCCCAACGAAAAAACGCAGCGCACCCCAATTCTATGGGCTGCACTGCGTCTGGCGTCTGGTTTGATTCAATTATTCTGCTATTCTGCCGCCAATTTCAAAAATTTCTTGTCCGACTGGATGCTCTGGGTCACAAACTTCCCATCCCGGAACAATGCGTATGTTGTGACCGGTGCGGGCACATTCTGAGCCGTCTCTTTCTCTGTGACGTGGATGGCTTTGAACGGGATTCCATGTTCCTTTGCAGCCTCCTGCACCTTTGGCACCCAATAATAGGTGTAGGGACACTGGTCGGTATAGTAGAGGACAAAGCCGTTTTCCTCCACCTTGGGGTGCTTGGCACAGGCCTTGAATTTTGGCGGCTGGGCATTCTCTGCAAGGGGCAGGTACATGAGATTGATCCCGCAATCGGAGATGTCCGAAACCTTAAAGCCCTTATGGGTCAAAAACTTGGGGTCAGCGAGGAACTCCCGTTTGCGCCCCTCTGCACACAGAATGCAAACGCCGTTTTTGCCCTGCGCCTTGGCATCCCGAAGGCATTCTTCCAGCAGTTCGCTGGAATAGCCGTGCCCTTTCAAGGAACCGGAGACCCACAGACAGTTGATATAAAGCCAGCCTGCCGCATCAATGGGCACCCATGCGTTTTCTGCCGGGATGTACTCGATAAAGCATTTGCCGCGCTCTGCACTGCGGTAAAAGACAAGTCCCTCCTCAAAGCGCTTCTTAAGCCATTCCTTCTTGGCAAGGCTCTGTTTGCCGGACATGGCACAACAGATGTGTTCCTTGTCGATGTTTTCTTTGGTAACTCTGATATAGTCCATCTTGCAGTTTCTCCTGCGGCTTACCGCATCCGTCCATCGCCGCCCATCAAGGCGGTCATTTCCTCAATATAGTCCAGTGGGAACGGCGGAGAGCACAGCGGCTTCATGGCAATGCTCATGAGCTTCATGGGGTTGTCGTCTGCCGCCACCCGGTTGGAGCTGAGCTTTCCGCAGCGTTTGCAGCGGTGGATGATGGCCCACTCGCCGCCCTTGCGTACCCAGACGGCCACCGGCTCCATGATGCCGCCGAAGTTGTCTCCAAAATCGCACCAAAAATGGCCTGTTTGCTGGGGAAATGGTTATAAAGTGACGGTGCCTTGATGCCGACCGCCTTTGCAATTTCGCCCACGCTGACCGCATCATACCCTTTGGTCGAAAACAGTTCCAGCGACTTTTCCAGAATGCGCTGCTTGGTATCTTCCATTTTCCTTTGCCTTTCGCTAACTAACATTTGTTAGTTTTACTATAATCAAAAAAAGTTTCCATTGTCAAGAGGTTTCAAATACAATGGAAATAAAATCGTGCCCGCAGCCTAGCGGCATCCATGATTGATTCAACGCTCTCCACCGGCTGGCATCCCCAGTTATGTTCCGGGGCTCAAGATTCCCCCAGAATGCGTCTTGCATCATATAGTACCTCCTTGCGGCTATTTACAACTAACCCTATAAAAAGCATCCTACGCTCCGGCAAAAAGGTCAAGGGCTTTGCAGCAGAGCGGGTGCGGGCGGCTTCTTCTGCCGAAAAATTAGCTTCCATAAACATCCCTGCTTTTTCTTGACATTCCTTTGTATGCGTGTTATCTTAATTTCCGTCAATTAGCTTACCCTAACCATCTGAGGGGCTTTGCCCCGCAGGTTTTTCTTTGCGCGCAATGTTAGGAGTAGCTAACTATATGGCAACGATTTTCTGCCACTGCGATAAAAGGAGCATTTTCATGAGAACAAAGAAATTTCTTTCCCTGCTGCTCTCAGCGGCTATGGCGTTCAGCCTGCTGACCGCTACCGCCTTTGCAGCAGCCCCCGCCGAGGAGGAAAACAGCTTTTTCGATTTTCTGCTGGGCAAGAAGTACACCTATCTTTATGCTGCCCTGACCTGGGACGAGTATTGGGCAAACGAGAAGGTCTATGCCGCCGGCAGCACCGCCACTTCTGCGCAGCTGGACAGCCACGAGGAGCAGGATCTGGGCGCATTTGATGCAGTTTCCCGCGCCACCGTCAACCACGGTCTGCACCGTGGCAGCTTCCAGAGCACTGCTGTGATCTACGCCAAGGACGGCAGCAGCTACACCGTTTCCCACTGGTCGGACGATGGCAAGACCATCTATCTGGCCGATGGCACCACCGTGGGCTGGAACCGCGGCACCATCACTAAGGCCGACGGTTCTACCGTGCAGATGGATCACTACGAGGTACTGGGCACCAAGTATGTGCCGGTGCGCGTGGCTACCAGTGACCTTGCAGATTTCTGCTCCAAGTACACCGTGGTGGAAAACGGCGGTCAGCTGGTGGGCGGCTACTCTGAAAAGAACCTGACCGCCTACACCCTGACGGCTGCGGTGGACAAGAACACCAACGGCCTGAAATATGCAACCAAGAGCGGCGATGGCTACACCTTCTCTGCTGCACACACCGGCACCGGTTCCGGTGTGGCAGAAGCCGCCCAGAAGGCTGCCGATGGTCTTACCGTGAACCTGCGCAGCGGCAGCGACGTGGGCAGCTTTGGCGAGTTCATCCGTGTGGACCTGAACGGCAACTACGGCGAGCTGGGCTCCCGGATGCAGTCTGTGGTGTGGACCTACTACGGCAACGACAGCACCTACACCCACGCCAAGGCCTCCTACGGCACCAAGTTTGCAGCCGACAACTGGATGCACAAGTCCATGGGCATCCAGCTGGGTCTGAGCGATTCCGCCCGCTGCCAGCTGCCGGAGGGCACTGACGGCACCGGCTACTGGACCATCACCATCCGCGCACTGGGCTACGCCGACACGGTGGTCAAGTTCCAGACCACTGCCGAGAACCTTGCCAAGCACGAGCTGGCAAGCGATGCCGACCGCGCCGCCCTGCAGGCTGTGGTCGCCGAAGCACAGAGCAAGGCAAAGGCCGCTTACACCGCCGACAGCTATGCCAATCTGGAGACCGAGCTGGCCGAGAGCGTGGAGCTTTTGAGCCGCGAGACCCTGTATAAGGCCGCTGCACTGGAGCAGGTGACCCACCTGACCGATGCCGTGCAGAACCTGAAAGCTGCCTGATCCGGCAAAAAACAGAACACCCAAAAAGCAAGGTCGCTTTATGCAGGCGGCCTTGCTTTTCCGTGTCAGGAGGAGTTGGAATGAACAAAAAACGATGCAACACACTGCTGCCACTGGTGCAGCTGCTCCCGGCGGTGGCGGCAGCGGCCAGAATGACCGGGTTCACCTTGCCATCCTTCCCGGCGGGGGTGGTCATGACGATCTCGGACACCCCCGCCACCTTGGCGGGGATGACGTCCATGAGCACGGTGGAAGGGTACGCCGCCGTGCCGCCGGGCACATAGACGCCCGCTTTTTCAATGGGGGTGTATTTCTGCCCCAGTACAATGCCGGGACGGTCGTTCATCACAAAATTCTTGTGCACCTGCTGGCGGTGGAACTGCTCGATGTTCTCCGCCGCCTGCCGCAGGGTCTCGAGGAAATAGGGGTCCATGCCTGCAAAGGCTTCGTCGATCTCGGCCTGTGTCACCTGTAAATTTTCGATTGTTGCTCCGTCAAATTTCAGGGCGTAGTCCTTCAGGGCGTCATCGCCCCGGGCGCGCACGTCCGCAATGATGGCGTCCACCACGTCCTCCACGTTCTTCTCGGCGCGGATGTCCCGGTTCAGAATTTCCTCCGGCTTCAGCTCGTCAAAATTATACAGCTTGATCATTTCTCTTCCTCCTGCTTGTGCAAGGTGTCGCGCAGCTTTTCCAGCATGGTGTCCATCTGCCGGTGCTTGAACTGGTAGCTGGCCTTGTTGGCGATGAACCGCGCCGAGATGGGCATGAACTCGGTGACCACCTGCAAGCCGTTCTCCCGCAGGGTGGTGCCGGTCTCCACGATGTCCACAATGACATCCGAAAGCCCAAGGATGGGTGCCAGCTCAATGGAGCCGTTCAGCTTGATGATATCGATATCCCGCCCCATGGAGGCGTAGTAGCGCTTTGCAATGTTGACGAACTTGGTGGCCACCCGCACCGGGCGGCTGGGGTCGTCCTGATAGTCGGCCGGGGCGGCGACGCACATCCGGCACCTGCCGAGGCCGGTGTCCAGCAGCTCGTAGACATCGGCGGAGGCCTCGGTCAGGATGTCCTTGCCCACGATGCCCACATCGGCAGCGCCGTGCTCTACATAGATGGCCACGTCGCTGGGCTTGACCAGAAAATACCGGATGCCCGCCGCCGGGTTCTCCACCACCAGCTTGCGGGTGGCGTTGTAGTCCTCCGGGCAGCCGTAGCCGATGCCCGCCAGCAGATTATAGACCTTGTCGCCCAGCCGCCCTTTGGGCAGCGCCACGTTCAGCATCACCTTGCCGGTGTCCTGATGCTGCACCGGCGGCATCGCATTCAGCCGGTCCAGCTCGTCCAGATACACCGCAAAGCCGATGGCACCCGCCCGGGGGGTGAACTTCTGCAGCAGCAGGTCGTACCGCCCGCCCTTCAGCAGCGGGCGGGGCAGGGCTTTCAGGTAGCCCTGAAACACAAGGCCGTTGTAGTATTCCATCTCACCGGCTAAAGTTAAGTCCAGCCGGATGCTGCCGCCCGCCTGTCCCAGCGTGGGCGCCAGGGCGGTCAGCTCTGCCACAGCGGCGGTCATGGCGGGGTTGCGGCAGAGCGCTGCCGCCTTGGAGAGGGTAGCGGCGTAGCCGCCGGAAAGTTCCAGCACCCCGCACAAGGCGTCTGCCGCCGTTTCAGAAAGCCCCGCAGAAAGCGCGGCGGCGCGCAGCTCGTGGGCGTTTTTCTGCCGCAGCTTTTCCAGCAGCTGCGCCCGGGCGGCTTCCGGCACGCCCAGCGCATCGAACAGGCCGAACAGGTAGCCCATGTGGCTGACCTCCAGCACCCACTCTGCGCCCAGCGCCGCCAGCGACTGCGCCGCCAGACACACCGCCTGCTGCACCTCGGCTTCGCCCACAGCGCCCAGCAGCTCCAGACCCATCTGGGAGATCTCTTTAAAGGTGTGGCTTTCGGCAGAGGGACGGTAGACGTTTTCGTGGTAGTAGTACCGCAGTGTCTCGCCCGGGGCGGGCTGCGCCGTCTTTGCGATGGACAGGGTCACGTCCGGCTTGAGCGCCAACAGACGACCGTCCAAATCGGTAAAGGTGATGACCTGCTCCGACGACAGAAAGCTGCGGTTCTCCTGATACAGCCCGTACTCCTCGAAGCGGCCCATGTGATATTTGCGGCAGCCCGCCGCTTCGTACAGCGCCCGCAGCGCAAAGGAGGCCTGCTCCTTCGGCTGCAAGCAGGAGATGTCAAATTTCATACCCTTTTCCTCATTTCTGCCGGACACCTGACTGCGCCGGCCCTCTGCGCCCCGCCGCGTTCCGGGGACGCTCCTTGATGTAAGACTATTTTACTTTATCAAGGTAAAGCTGTAAAGTGTGAAAGTGACCGTGTTTTCAATTTTATGATACGATTTTTCTGTGCGTTTGTACAGAAAGGCGAAATCATTTCACCCCAGCGCCAAAACAGATGATGGAGAGCAAAAACCGGGGATGCAAAAAGGCCGGGCCAGTCTCCTGCATTGGAAACCGACCCGGCATCTTTCTTATTTTGCAAGCTTCAGATTCTGCGGCTCTTTGGGTGTGAACACAAGCTTCAGGTCCATTCCCATTCCGTCTGCCAGACGCTTCAGCAGCTTCAAAGATGGGTTGCGTGTTCCATTTTCCAGCTTGCTGATGTGCTTAAAC
>ENA-OPXC01001886-OPXC01001886.1-human-gut-metagenome-genome-assembly--contig:-NODE-1886-length-13542-cov-1.627271_pt1 | contig 13542 bp, 13 predicted proteins | sample MGYA00241512_ERZ502016 | MGnify/ENA primary metagenome ERZ502016 (study PRJEB25962, sample SAMEA2043043) | human gut metagenome | biome: human gut; feature: human-associated habitat; material: faeces...
TTGGAAAGATAGCCTTTGCTTCAGCTATAGTTGTGTGGATTCAGACAATATCCGATTGGGGATTCAATCTTACGGCAACCCGTGATGTAGCGCAAAATAGGGATAACAAAGAGTTGGTTTCTAGAATTATCAGTAATGTTTTGTGGGCAAGAAGTGTTTTAACTCTGCTGTCAGGCATAATTCTGTTGCTAGTAGTTTTGCTGGTTCCATACTTAAGGGAGAACGCTGATATTATTTTTGTCACATTTTTGCTAGTTCCTGGTTATATTCTGTTTCCTGAGTGGTTTTTTCAAGCGATAGAAAAGATGAAATATACCACATTTTTCAATCTTTTTTTAAAGCTTGTATTCACAGTAGCAGTGTTTGTTTTCATACATAAAAGGGAGGATTATCTAATACAGCCCCTTTTGACCACTATCGGCTATCTATTATGTGGAATAGGAGCCTTATATCTTATTTTCAAAAAGTGGGGATATACTTTATATAAACCGCAATGGATAGAGATTTTTAAAACGATACGAAATAGTACAGATGTGTTTGTTAACAATTTGATGCCGAACCTCTACAATAGTTTCTCAGTTATGCTGCTAGGATTCTTTGGAGGATCTACCGCCAATGGCATATATGATGGGGGTAATAGGTTCCCTAGTATTTTCTATCAATTTCAATCTGTGCTGTCAAGGGCGTTTTATCCCTTTTTGTCAAGGCGTCCAGATAAGCATTCTTTTTATGCAAAGTTGAATATTGTATCGGCGCTGGTAGGGTCCGTTATACTTGTATTAATATCCCCCTTGATTATAAAGATCATGTTGGGTGATGAATTTGAGAAATCAGTTGTTGTAATGCAGATTCTTTCCTTTTCTGTCGTATTTCTAGCAATGGGTTATACGTACGGAACTAATTTCTTGATTATTAACCATAAGGAAAAGCCATTGAGGAACCTTACCTTTATCTCATCTATAGTAGGTATGTGTGTTTCTGTTCCTCTTGTATATTACTTTTCATATATCGGAGCTGCTGTAACCGTACTATTGTGTAGAGGATTATTGGGAGTTGGGTCTTATGTGTTGGCAAAAAGGATTAAATAGACGTTTGTAATTAACATCATTATGAAAATAGGTATCATTAAAGAAACAAAGGATCCTGTTGACAACAGGGTTGCGTTAACTCCAAGTCAGGTTGCATTGCTAAATGAACGGTATCCCAATCACCGCATCGTTGTGCAATCAAGTGATATAAGAGCTTATACGGATGAGGAGTATCGCCAACATAGGGTTGAAGTAGTTGACGATTTGTCTGACTGTGATGTGTTGTTTGGCATTAAAGAGGCAAGTATCCCGACTTTAATTCCAGACAAACACTATGTGTTTTTTGGGCATATTGCAAAAATGCAGTCATATAACCGTCCGTTGATTGAAGCCATGATAGAGAAGAAATTGACGTTCTCTGATTATGAGTATCTTGTAGATGATGACAACCAAAGAGTTTGTGCATTTGGATGGTGGGCTGGAGCTGTTGGAGTTTACTACACATTAAGAGGTTATGGCTTAAGGACCAAGTTGTATTCTTTGCCAAAGCCGGATATTCGTTTTACACTTGAGGAGTTGCTAGGCAATTTGTGCAGCGTCTCTCTACCTGCAGTCAAGCTGCTTGTTACTGGCAATGGTAGGGTATCACAAGGTGCTCAATATGTTTTGAATTATATCAAGGCGAGACAATTAAACGAGGACGAATACCTGTCTTCAAAAGAGGTTGATACTATTTCTTTTGCCGTGGCAAAAGCTGATACTTTGGTAAAAAGGATTGATAATCAACCTTTTGACTCTATGGATTTTAGGGCCAACCCACAGAATTATAAGAGTGATTTCATGCGTTGGGCAAGAGCTACTGATGTCCTTATATGTGCGCACTATTGGGCAGCAGACGCTCCTGTATATCTTTCCTCTGAAGAACTACAAGATGAGGAACTTAGGATAAAAATGATAGGAGACATTACCTGTGACATTATGGGAAGTATTCATTCTACCCTGCGCTCATCAACGCATGACGACCCGTATTATGATTATAATCCCGTCACAAAGACCGAAGAAGCAGCGTTCTCTAATGACAACAACATTAGCGTGATGGCTGTAGATACGTGTCCCAATGCTCTGCCGCGAGACACAAGCGAATACTTTGGAGAAATGCTGATCAAGCATGTCTTTACTCCCTTACTTGAAGGAAAGCACTCGCCGGTGATAGATCGTTCTACTATACTTAGAGATGGTAAGCTCACTGAACGTTTCGCTTATCTGAGCGATTTTGCAAACGGTAAATAATTTACATCATATACGTACTATAAATGGAAATAAAGGATATAATTTGCCGAATCTTAGTAAGGTTAGGTGTCACGAAGAATCATTGGCCTATCTGTTTACTCGAATATGCCAATATGCAATTGTACAAACAAAAGCAAGGCTATACTTTTGATCTCGACACACCTCGTACGTTTACTGAAAAGATACAGTGGCAGAAAACCCGCTTCAAACGTCAGGACATTGTTAGATATGTTGACAAATACCTCTTCAAGCAATTGATCAAAGAGAAGCTTGGAGATGGTTTTACGATACCGATGTATGGGGCGTGGACGAATGTGAATGATTTTAGAAATGCCTGGGATTCTTTGCCAGAGAAGTTTTGTTTGAAGTCAACGCTTCAATCGGATGGAAAGTATATTAAAGTAATAGAGAAATCCCAAACTGATCTTGAGGAGCTATGCAATGAAGTGAAAGAATGGCTGCGGCCTAAGAACCTCTTAATCCATTCCTTCTGTTCAGCATATTACAAGGCGGTTCCCCGAATCCTTGCAGAGGAGTATATGGAGTCTGTAAAAGATCAATTGTACGACTACAAGTTCTTTTGTTTTGATGGTAAGCCCTATTGTATCTATGCTGCAACAGAGCATTTCCAAGACGAGTTCTATCCAATCTCGTTTTATGATTTAGAGTGGGGACAAATGGACGTCCAGTACGGCAATCACCGTAAGGATTTTATACCTAAGCCTCTCCATTTCGATGAGATGAAGGAAATAGCATTCAAACTGTGTCAAGGTTTTCCATTTATTAGGGTGGACTTTTTTGATACTCCAAACAAATTGTATGTAGCGGAACTCACATTTTATCCAGGAGGTGGTCTTACGCCGTATCATCCCGAAGAGTTCAATGAAAAGTTGGGAAATATGCTCCATTTAAAAAATAAGTAAAAATGAATACAATAAATAGAACATTGAAAGGCATCCTCCGCCGTGGAGGAAGACTCTTTCCTGATAAGTTTCAAATTGAGATGTATTATCGTTTGGAAATGGGAAAGAAACTGGATCTTAAGAATCCAAAGACGATGAACGAAAAGCTTCAATGGCTTAAATTATACAACCGCAAAGAGGAATATAGAGATCTTGTGGATAAGGTGAAGGTGAAGGCCATTGTTGCTAAGAAAATTGGAGAACAATATGTTGTGCCCCTTCTTGGCGTTTGGGACAGTTTTGATGATATTGATTTCGATAAATTGCCGGATCAATTTGTGCTAAAGACCAATCATAGTGGAGGAAACACTGGCGTTATAGTAGTTCCTAATAAGTCGAAACTCAATAAAGCAGAAGCGAAAGCAAAACTTGATAAATCTCTTAAATCAGATGTTTATCGAGCCTTTCGTGAGTGGCCTTATAAAGATATGGAGAAAAAAATATTTGCAGAGGCATATCTTGGGGAAGATTTAGTGGATTACAAGTTTTATTGCTTTGATGGAAATGCTGATTGCGTTCTTTTGTGTATTGACCGTCAGATAGGTGCTGCCAAATTCTATTTCTTTGATAAGGATTGGAAACTTTGTCGTTATAATAAGCGTGGTAAGGAAGCTCCTGCAGACTTTACTCTTCCAAAGCCTGAAGGTGTTGATGAAATGTTCAGATTGGCTTCTGAAATGTCAAAGGGATTCCCGTTTGTAAGAATGGATTTCTATGATGTGAATGGAAAGATCTATTTTGGAGAATATACGTTCTTTCCAGCCTCTGGGTATGATGCCAATAGGTTACCCGAAGCTGATTTGTTTTTTGGGAGCAAAATAGTGTTGCCTTCAAAATCTAAATGAGAAACTATATTCTTTCAAAAAGCTAAGTAATAGGTGGTAAAGGGAGTAGAATTTGTTTTTTGTAGTTGAAGATATTCATGTTCGGTTTAAAAAAACTAAATAGGTGTGATGTGTATTTGGCATTGAATCTTTTATATTCGATGCAAGGCTTGTTATATCCTTCGGGAGCGTTCAATCAAATGCTTCAGTTGATTATTATAATATGGGGTTTGGTGGTTTTCATGCGCTATATTGCAGTTCCCGCGCGACAAACAAAGTTCTTGAAAGCTACCTCTGCTTTGGTTTTCATGTACTGCTTGTATGGAGGAATACTCATTATTTTTGGAAATCCATTGCTTGACCATATTCCGAATCTGCCTGCAAAGTATATATATCTTCAATCTTCATTACGCTCCCTGCTACGAATATATGTGTTTTTCAATTACGCAAGAGCAGGGTATATAACGGCGAGTCGTATTCGTGTATATGCAATGATCTTTTTACTCTCTCTTGTCCCTCAGTTTTATTACCAGCAAGATCAAATTATGTTGGCTTCTGATAGAGATGAGGTGACAAATAATATGGGATATACTTTCTTGTCAGTTATACCAATGCTGTTCTTTTTTAGCAAAAAGCCACTTATTCAGTATGCCTTACTTGCTATTACCATGCTGTTTATAATCATTTCTATGAAGCGAGGTGCTATTGCCATAGGCGCTATAGCGGTGGTTGCTCTTATTTGGTCTAATCTGTTTTCGAAAGATTCCGAACATAAGATCTGGTCTTTGTTATTTGCTGTGGTACTTGTTATGGCTACTGTAACGGTCGTATCTAGTATGATGGCTGAGGGTGGATATTTTGCATATAGGGTGGAGCAAACTTTGTCCGGAGACACTAGTGGAAGAGACGAAATATATGAAACTCTGTGGACTTGTATATTGGGTGAAACAAACATGTTTTATATGCTTTTTGGAAGAGGAGCTAATGGAACTTGGGCAGTATCAGGAGATTTTGCTCATCAAGATTGGTTGGAAACCCTTTGTAATAATGGACTGGTTGGAGGGCTTATTCTTCTTGGATTTTATTATCGCCTACTTATGGATGCATTTTCCTCAAAGGCCCTCTTTTCTAAAAACTCTCATCGCATATTTGGTGTTGTTTTTTATAGCTTTTTCTAAGACCCTGTTTAGTATGTCTATACAAAGTATGGAAGTTTCACTCTCTCTGTTATTGGGCTTTTTTAATTTTAAACTGAATCAACTCAATAAATGCAGATTGTACAAAAAAGCATAAATTCACGATGAAGAAGATTATTTTATTTACAGATTGTCTTGGGGCGGGAGGAGCGCAGCGTCAATTGGTAGGGTTGGCGATAATGCTTAAGGAAAAAGACTATAATGTGGCTGTCGCCACGTATCACAATATAGATTTTTACAAGAAGCAATTAGACGATGCGGGCGTTCGTAATCTTGTAATACCAAATGGTAGTAATAAAAAGACGCGCATTTGGGCAGTGCGTACATTCCTAAAAAAAGAAAGACCCGATTGGGTGGTAGCTTATCAAGAAACGCCTTCTTTACTTGCTTGTATGGCTAAGGTCAATGGCTGTAAGTTTCGTTTGATAGTGAGCGAACGCAATACGACGCAAACAGTTGGAATGAACGAACGTGTGCGCTTCTTCCTTTATCGTTGGGCAGACGCAATCGTTCCCAACAGTTATGCGCAAGAGAATTATTTAATAAGCCATTATCCATGGATGCAAAAGAAGCTAAAAACAATAACCAATTTTGTGGATCTTGATTTTTTCTCCTTTATAGAGCGTAAAAAGCGCGAAGTTCCCGAGATTGTTATTGCTGCTTCAATATGGAAATCTAAGAATACGCTCGGCTTTATTGAAGCGGTCAAAATACTGGTAGAAAGAAACTGTAGGTTTCATGTGTCTTGGTATGGGAAAAGTGAAACTAATATAGATTACTACAACGATTGTCTGCAAAAAATAAAGGACTATGGTATTCAAGACTTTATAGAGTTGAAAGATAAAACTAAGCAGATAAAAAATGTGTATCATAACGCAGATCTGTTTTGTCTTCCATCATTCTACGAAGGTACGCCTAATGTAATATGTGAAGCAATCTCTACAGGACTGCCAGTTGCTTGCAGTGATGTTTGTGATAATCATATTTATGTGATGACTGGACAAAATGGCGTCCTTTTTGATCCCAATAATCCGAATGATATGGCAAATAAAATATCACACCTCTTGAATTTGTATGATGTTGATTTCCAGGAATATCAGAGAAACAGTCGAAATATTGCAGTTGGTAAGCTATCTAAGGAAAGTTTTGTTGATGCCTATATTAAAATAATCGAATCATGAGTATCCTTTATAAGCTAAAGCGAAACCTTATGGTTAGAGGTGTGGTTTCGCTTTTTCGTCGTTATTTTGTTCGAAAATTGCAGTTTGGCAAGTTTGGCAATGATGCACGCATAACTCCACCATGTGCGTTGAGTGGCGCTCGTAATATCTTTTTTGATGAAGGATGCGTGATAGGTGCAAATGCTTTGTTATATGCTACTAATGCCAGAATAGTCTTTAAACGGCATGTGGTTGCTGCTCAGGGGTTACATATCGTGACGGGAGCGCATGAACGTCGTATAGGACGGTTTTGCGCTACCATTACAGAGGCAGAAAAAGACCACTCAAAAAAACTTGATGCAGATGTCGTTGTCGAGGAGGATGTATGGTTCGGCCTTGATGTGCACGTTATGCCAGGGGTGACCATTGGTCGAGGTGCGACTATTGGTGCGGGAGCGGTAGTGACAAAAGATATTCCTCCTTATTGTGTTGCTGTAGGAATACCTGCGAGGCCGATAGAGTTCTATTGGACCGTTGAGCAGATTCTCGAACATGAAGCACAGTTGTATCCTGAGGATGAAAGATATACTAGAGAACAACTAGAAAAAATAATGAAAAAATGACTAATGTTTTACTTTGTACCCCATATTTGCAGTCTCCAGAAGTAGTTTCTGGAGGAATTGGGATATGGGCGAATAATATCTTAAGCTATCACAGCAAGATAGAGTCTTCCATCGCTATAACACCCGTTTCCTTCGACCGTAAATATCGTGTAAGAGAAACCGACAGTGCGATTAAACGCCTGTGTATGGGGCTCAAGGACTATTGGGGATCAATCAAAAATACTTTTGCTCGCATTGATGCGGGCGGTATAGATGTACTTCACTTGTGTACGAGCGCAGAGTTGAGCCTTTACAAGGACTTGTATATCCTTAAAAGGGCCAAACGTAAAGGGGTGAAGACAGTCGTGCATTTCCATTTCGGACGAATCCCAAAGGTCGTCAAGGTAAACAATTGGGAAGGTAAGATGGTCTTGAAGGTATGCAGGGCTGCTGATTCTGTTATCGTGATGGACAAGTCTTCCTATTTATGTCTTGAAGCTAAAGGGTTTACGAACATTCATTATGTACCAAATCCACTCTCGGAGTCTATAACAGAAGAGGTTGCTGAGTATGAAAAGATAATAGAGCGTATTGATAAAAAAGTGCTCTTTGTGGGGCATGTAATTGTTACCAAAGGTGTCTATGAGTTGGTAAAAGCTTGCTTGAATGTACCTGGAATCGAACTGCATATTGTAGGTACAGTGGACGAGTCAATCAAGACTGATCTGCAAGCGATAGCTCAGCAGCGTGATAATGGATCTTGGTTAAAAATGCGCGGTTCAATGTCCCATACTGATGTTGTAAAGGAAATGTTGTCGGCTCGATATTTTGTTTTACCTTCTTATACGGAGGGCTTCCCTAATGTTATTCTTGAGAGCATGGCTTCTTCTTGTACTATTTTGGCAACTAGGGTGGGGGCTATACCTGAAATGCTTGACTTTGATAGTTATCATCCGTGTGGCGTGGAGTTAGCACCGCAAAACGTAGTGTCTATATCAGATGGCTTGTCAACTCTTCTTCCTGATAAAGAAAAAAGCTGCAAGCTAGGACAAATGGCTAAAGAAAAAGTGCTAAGTACTTATTCTATTCCTATTGTTTGGAAACAGCTTTCGGAAATATGGAGTAAAAAAATATAATTATGGAAATGTTGATTCGTACTGTGTTCTTTTTCTTGCTGTATTTGAAATGCCGCATTATATATCGTAATCAGGTATATTTTAGGGGCTTCAGCGTGGTATGTGCTATGAAAGGGTCTAATATCCTTTTTAACAACGCTGGGGGGGTAAAATCAACATTTTCTCCCATCCATTCAGCAATATGTTTGGATTGTCGCAACGATGCATTATTGTGGCAAAAAACGGTGGAAAGATAGTCATCAACGAAGGGGTTGGAATGAGTGGGTGTACCATCTACTCAATGGAAAGCATTACCATCGGGCGCAATACTGATATTGGTTCGGGATGTAAAATCATAGACAATGATTTCCACCCCTTACCCTATAGTGAGCGTTACCCTGTGGAACGGCTTGATCTTCTGAAAAAGCGCCCCGTCGTGATAGGGGAGGGCTGCTTCCTCGGCGCCAACTCCATTATATTAAAAGGTACGACATTGGGAAAGAACGTCGTGGTTGGCGCTGGAAGCGTTGTGAGTGGTACGTTCCCCGATAATGTGATTATTGCGGGGAATCCTGCGAGGATAATAAGAGATAATAGAGAGTGAGGCTGGGGTGGGGCAAGTTCGTAAGAATCGTGGGAATTATGATAAACGAAGCGGTAGCTCAGAAAAGGAAGAGAGCCTTGTTTCAACAGACAAGCTATATGATATGAAACTTTACTTTTTAGGGATTAAGAAGGAGAGAAACTATGAAAATGAATCTTAAAATGGTTTCAATGGTTGGTGAAATTTCCTCTTCGTTAATCCTTTTTCTATAACTATACGGGAATAACTACGTAAAAATACTGATGCAGCAAATGAATAATTCTAAAGTGATTAAAGTGTTTATAGGATCTCCTTCTGATACGAATAGGGAAAGAAGTAAAATCTCTGAGATTATTGATGACTTAAATCAGACTATTGGGTACAAAACAAACATTTTGGTACAACCTGTTATGTGGGAACACGATGTCAGACCAACGGTTGGCTTAGATGGACAAGATGTTATAAATTCGCAAACGCAAGATTATGACATTTTTGTAGGTATGATGTGGAAGAAATATGGTTTCCCAACGCCAAGAGCAGGTTCTGCTACTGACGAAGAATATACGCATGCATTGAATTCTTTTAGGAATGGCGGACATTGTAAAGATATTATATTTATGTTCTCTAAGATGCAGTTTAGTATCGATGATGTTGATCCTGGTCAGTTGGCTAAGGTAAAAGCCTTTAGAGAATGCGTTGAAAAGGATGGCGTTTTACACAAAGATTATGACTCGATTGATGATTTTGTAAGGCAGCTTAGTGTTGCATTATATCAGTCAATTATGAGTTTAGAACAGAGCTCAAGTATAAAAGAACAGAGTATTCCAAAAGTAATGCGTTTGGATGAAATAGATGAAAAAACTAAACTCGTTTTTGACACGCTTTCTATAAGCCCTGCGGTTAATAGTGTAAAGATGAAATTTATCGAATCGTATATTTTACTCTTCCTATATGATAATGAAACCGCATCTTCTACCGACATCATTAAATATCTTATGGATACTTTAGGTGGAGCAAATGAGCATTTATATAATAAAGTCTTAGGAAAATTAAACCAGACAGACAGCCTCTATCATATATGTGAAGGGACAAGACTGTTTGGACTTACCGAAAAAAAACGTGAAGAAATAGCTCAAATAAAAGAGAAGGCACGTTTGTCGATGGATAAGGTCAGTCAAGAGTGTCAAATAGTTTGTAAAAAGTATAATTTACAATTAGATGTCCGTCAGATTAACATTTACGTTTGTAATCTTTTTGCTACAAATTATTCAAATGACACAGGTGAATTTTGTCGGTGCCTTATTAATAGAGAGGCAAGTTTAAAGCAGATATATAGCAGTTTGGTCCAGTACATTCAGAATGCATCTCGACTACCATTTGGATTTGTTGAACCAATTGCAAAAGAAATCGTTGGAGTCTATAGTAAGAACCAAGTATTCTATAAATCAAATGTAAGTAGAATGTTTCTTAACTTGTTTCACAACGAGAAGTTGGAAACATATCTTGCAACTACACAGCGCGATCTGATTTTGGATACTCAAGTATTATTGAGGATTTGTTGTGTTTCATTTGATGAGATTGAACCCGCATCAATTGATATTATGTATAAGGTTGGGCGTAGATTTTGGGATATAGTTCGAGAAAATCCAAAGATCAAATTATATACAACTTCTGGTTATGTTCAAGAAGTTGCTTCGCACATGAAGCAAGCGGTTGAACTATCTCGATTCCTTTCGCTGGATTATATTCAAAAATTAGGACCGTCAAAAAATGTCTTTTTCAACCATTATCTCTCTATTAAGGATGATTTGCAAAATGCTAATTTTGAAGATTATGTATATGAGATGCTCGACATAGAGGTTTCTGCTATTCAATCCTCTGCTTTTCTTGATAAAGCGTTATCAAAATTCTCTTCATTTTTTCAATACTTGAACATTGACATCCTTCAACATATGGATGTTGCCGACTACAATCTTTTTAAAAAAGAATACGAAAACGAATTAAGTTATCAGCACACGGTTCGTTCATATACTGCTCGAACGAACGATGTAAATGCTGCGATTATTGCTGGTAATAGATTTAATGATTTTGATAATTATCCTTATCTTGTGACAAGTGATAGCATGTTTGTGAGGGTTAGGGATAGATTCGTTGAGAAATTCTCAAACCAGCTCTCATTCTTTTATGTATTCCCTCCTCAGAAAATTAGTGAAATGATTTCTCTGATAGATTTTAAAGTTGATCCTAACTTAGTGGATGAGAATATCATTTCTTTGACTGAAAGTAACTTTAACTCTTCAAATGATACTATAAGTTTTCTCGATTTACTTAATTCAATTATTGACCAGCGTGAATTGAGTGATTGGAAGCTCGCAAAGAAGTTAAGTAATTTGCGTGATCTCTGTAGGGGTAGCATCGGAGATGAAAGCTTGTCTAGTACTAATCTTCCAATAGATGAGATAATTTACGAAATTCTGCAACACTCGTTTAAGCAAGATATATCAACTTCCGATATAAATGAGCTGTTTTGTGATAATGACTATGCTGATGAAATAAGCGATCTTATTCAAGCAGAGTTGAAGGATTATAAAATAGGAATCAATCCCGTAAAAAATGATACATTTAAAAAGCTTGAGGACATGGTTTTGAGGAGAAAAGAGGAGCAATGCGAATTGGGTAAGCACTGTAAGCACTCAAATTACGCTTAATTTGAGCATCGTAAGTATTCGGTGAAAGCTGTATTGTGCGCCTAGAAAAAGTTTCGCACCTTTGCACCGTGATTTTAAAATGTTCAAATTATGGTACAAGGCAAGAAAGCATTCAACAACAGCAAGCCAAAGTTCGCCGAGGTTGTGATCGGTGACAGTGAGGCGAAGGAAATGCGTGTTGCGGCAAATAGTCGCCCCTCCCGCAGTCCTTATCTAAAACTGGTCTATCCCAATGGCGTGACGCTCATCCTTCCTGCTGACACCAGCGTCGAGCAGCTTCGTGCTTATAGAGATGCCGATAGACAACACGGATACTGAAAGGTTGATCCGTGACATGGTGATGGGCAAGATGTCTTATTTGTTCTGCTGAGACTTGGATGCCTGCAGGCGGGCAGCGATGATGTACTCGTTGTTTGGTACAATGTAAGGTTTTACGGATGTCATACATATTCTCCGTAACTTTTAACACAAAACATTCTTTATTATCAATAAGCAGTTGTATCTTTGCACGAAAATAAGAGTGGTATGGATAGAAGTAAAATTATTGACACACTCAAACAACGAGGTGGATTCATAACCACAGGCGAAGTGAAAAGCCGTGGCGAGTATGAACAGCTTCGCCGTGCAATAGAAGACGGAACGCTTATGCGGATTCGTAATGGTGTTTATGTGGAAATGTCTGCGTTGGCAAATAATATGATAGATGTAGAGCGTATAGTTCCGCATGGAGTGCTTTGCCTGTATAGTGCGTTTGCTCATTATGGGCTTTCCACGCAAGTGCCTTCCGCTACTTGCATTGCCATTGAAGCCAAACGAAAGGTGCGCTTGCCCGAATATCCCCCGATTGACCTTTATTATTGGAAAAAGGAAAATTTGGAGTTTGGTATAGTAAAGAAGAACATATCAGTATACGAAGTACTCATTACGGATATGGAGCGAACAGTCTGTGATGCCGTAAAGTACCGAAACAAGATAGGGCTTGATGTTTGCGGTGAGGTGATAGACAACTATCTCAAAAAGGAGACCCGCAATGTGTCTTTACTTCATGAATATGCACAGAAACTGAGAATGAAAAAAATATTGACTACATATTTGGAGACAAGGCTATGACAAAAAATGTAGGAAAATCTATTAGGACACGCTTGCTGAACCTCGCCAAAAAGGAGAAGGAAGACTATATGAAATTGTTGGTGAGATACTTGCATGAACGCTTGTTGTTTCGTATCTCTGCAAGTCCTTACAAAAGCCACTTTCTTTTGAAGGGCAGTTCTTTGTTGTATGCCCTGGATGAGTTCAAGGCTCGTCCAACCATTGATATTGACCTGTTGGGAGAGCACATCAGTAATGACAGAGAAAATCTAAAAGGCGTCTTTCAAAAAGTGTGCGCCATTGAGTGTGAGGACGATGGAGTAACTTTTGATGCAGCCTCGCTAGAATTAGAGCCGATAGCCGTTGAAAAGAAATACCCTGGCACCTGTGTAAAAGTTGTAGCTCATTTAGACACTATAGTACAAAAGGTATCTGTTGATATAGGATTTGGTGATGTGGTAACGCCTTATCCTCTGTCATTGGACTATCCGTTGTTGTTGCCAGGTGTTCCCGCCGTGGAACTATATGCCTATTCTTTGGAAACTTTTATAGCAGAGAAGTTTCATGCAATGGTTGACCGTGACGAAAGCAATAGTCGCATGAAGGATTTCTTTGATGTGTACCAGTTGTTCACCAACCATGAGATTGATACAGAACTTCTAGCGGAAGCTATTGTCTGTACATTCAAGAACAGGAATACACCTTACCGAGAGAACCTAGCTCTTTTCACAGACAAGTTTGCAGCAGACTCAACTCGCAATGTTTTGTGGAAGGCCTTCTTGAAAAAGATACGTTGGAAAGAACAGATTGACTTCTCAGTAGTGATGAAGTGTGTCAAAGAGAACCTACAAGAGTATTGGAGTAGGGAAACATTAGGATGATAGCTAAAGAATGCAAGAAAGAGTGCAAAAAAGAGTGCAAGAAAGAACTGTCTGATATTCAGGCTCTTATTTTAAAAATATTATATAGGGAGAATAAGACTACT
>ENA-OPXC01001890-OPXC01001890.1-human-gut-metagenome-genome-assembly--contig:-NODE-1890-length-13513-cov-1.811785_pt1 | contig 13513 bp, 10 predicted proteins | sample MGYA00241512_ERZ502016 | MGnify/ENA primary metagenome ERZ502016 (study PRJEB25962, sample SAMEA2043043) | human gut metagenome | biome: human gut; feature: human-associated habitat; material: faeces...
AGCGAGCATTCAACACGCCGCGACGAAAGTCACAAATAGGCAGTATTTTCTTCCCTTCGGGCGTCTCTTATACCAGTCACCTCAGAATATAAAGCTTAAAATCAGCAGGTGCAAGGGATAGAAAAGATAGAAAAAGTATTTACTTCCCCGGCCCTTTTCTCCATTGTAGCAGTGAAGAAGCAAACTATCCGCAAGGGCAAATATCTGCACTGGAAACGGAGAGACGTATGTTAGTAACGGTAATGCAGCGGGCAAAGTTCCGATGAAGCCTGCTTTGATTGGAAGTTCGGTAGAGCTTCCTCTTTTTTTATAGATTGAATAAAAGAAATAGATGCACAAAATACCGGCAGCCCCGCAGTCGGTCTGAAAAACCTCACTGAGGCAGCAGAAAATAATGAGAATATCAAAGTTTCTATAGAAAGCATTTTGGCGGTATTGTGAGGCGTTTTCCATTAAAATCATAGCGGTAAAGCCTAAAAATAAGGTGAATAATACATTTTGCTCTTGAAAGGCGGCTGAAAAGTCAGTAAGTGACAGTTTTTGTAAATGTAGGACGGAATTAAGTGTTGAAGCAGGTAAATAGTGGAATGCCAGGTCATAAGGTATTTCTGATAAAAGTGCAAAAATAAATAGTCTCTGCTGGTATTTTTTTCTGTTTTTTGTGTGGAAAAAGCCTTCTGCCAATATAAAGCAAAACAGGGGGAAAGAGAGCCTTCCAACAGCCCGCAGGAGAAAATATACGTTTTTTGACAGAAAAGCTTTGCCAATTACTCCAATGTGGTCAAGGAACATTGAAAAAAGAGCTATATATTTTAAACGATATCCAGATATTTTTTTTAAGTTCATAATCTCTCCATTTCTTTGTGATATACTTTAATGATAGTCTGATTATAACTGGAAATAAAGCAAAAGAAAAGGGAAGGACAGATATAGTGCAAAAATTTCCGTAGAGTGGGAAAGATAAAGAAAAGATGGTATAATAAACCTGTATAGAACTTATAAGACACGAAACCGCGGAGGTGACTATGAGTAAGAAACATAATGGATTATTATGGCGGGTGCTTAAGATCTGGGCAACCTGCCTGATATTGGCTTTTTGTGTACTTGGAGTAATTGCAGTAAAAAGAGTAGGAGTACCTGTAGTTACAATGTACAGGGAAGCAAGTAAAGATGTAGCAAAAAGCAGTAAAGACACATTTAAAGCAGAGCAGACCTCGCTTGTATATGACGCAGAAGGGAATGAGATAAAGAAGTTAAAGCAGGAAAAGGATGTTTCCTATCTTGATTATGAAGATATTCCAGATGCGGCAAAGTTGGCGATTATTTCGATAGAAGATAAGAATTTTACCACACATCATGGAATTGATGTGGAGGGAGTGGCGCGTGCAGGACTTTCCCTCATTTTAAATAGAGGAAATATCACAATGGGAGGAAGTACGATCACACAGCAGCTTGCGAGAAATATTTTCCTTGGTTATGAGAAGACTTACAGCCGTAAAATAAAAGAAATGTTTATTGCGGTAGCATTAGAGCAGAAGTATACAAAGCAGGAAATTCTCGAATTTTATCTGAATAATGTATATTTTGCAAATGGTTACTATGGAATAGAGTCTGCTTCAGAAGCGTATTTTAACAAAAATGCAAAAGATTTATCTATTTCACAGATTGCATTTTTATGTTCTATTCCAAATAGTCCGAACCGGTATGATCCTTATAAACATAAGGACTCGACATTAAAGCGTCGTGACCGCATTCTCAAAAATATGTATGAGGACGGCTATATCAGCGAGAGTCAGTATGAGAAGTCTGTCGCTGAAAAGATAACGATCATGCCGAAAAAAGAGACAACAACGAATGACTACGCGGAAACATACATTTTAAAATGTGCGACAGAAGCCTTGATGAAACAACAGGGATTTGAGATTAAGACAACATTTTCCAGTGATTCAGAAAAAGAAAAATATAACAATGAATACGATGAGCTGTATAACACTTGCAAAAAAAGCTTATATTCAGCAGGCTATCGTATTTATACTTCAATAGACATGGAGAAGCAGAAGCAGCTGCAGGATTCCGTATCTTCCCAGCTTTCCATGTTTACAGAAAAGACGGACGATGGTGTTTACAAGGTACAGGGAGCAGCTGTATCCATTGATAACTCCACAGGAAAAGTGGCAGCCATCGTAGGTGGCCGTGAGGAAGATCAGGAAGGTTACGGTTTAAACAGAGCCTACCAAAGCTTCCGTCAGCCAGGAAGTGCGATTAAGCCCCTCCTTGTATACACACCAGCACTCGAAAAAGGATATACACCAGATAGTACCTTAGATGACAGCCGTATGACAGGAAGCGATTCCGTATCGAATGCAGGCTACTCCTATTCTGGTTCCATTTCTTTGAGAAGAGCGGTAGAGAAGTCAAGTAACGTAGCGACCTATCGTCTGTACGAAGACCTTGGGCCACGCAGTTGTATGAAGTATCTTGAAGCATTGAATTTCAAGGGACTCGATAAAAGAGATTATGAATATAACTCAACCTGTATCGGTGGTTTTACAAATGGAACAACTGTTGTAGAAATGGCGGCAGGTTATGCGACAATCGCCAATGATGGCGAATACCATACACCGGATTGCATCATAAAAATTACAGATACCAAGGGCAACGACATTGTACCAGAAGATAAATCGACAAAGTCTGTCTACTCCAGCAGTGCCTCAAGAATGATGACAAGTGTACTGCAAAGCTGTGTAACAGAATCAGAAGGAACCGCCCATGTCTGCCAGCTGGATGTAGATATGCCGGCAGCCTGTAAGACAGGAACAACCAATGACTATGTAGATGGATGGCTCTGTGGCTATACCCCATACTATACGACCGCAGTCTGGGTAGGAATGGACAAATATAAATCCGTAGATAACTTAAAAGGAAATACCTATCCAGCAAGCATCTGGAAAAATTACATGGACAAGATTCATCAGGGATTAACCCGCAAAGAATTTGAATCCTACTTAAGCGATACAGAAAGCACCACAGAAGCGACTACGGAATCTACCGAAGACGACACCGAAAGCACAACTGAAAGCACCACCGAATCAACCGAAGATAACACAGCCGCTGATACAACAGAGCCTGACACTTCTCAGGATTATTATAATCCGGATGATAACAATAACGACAATAATACCGAAAATAACAACAATGGCTATGGCGGCGGTAATAATGGCAACGGTGGAAACGATGCAAACAATGGAAACAACGGAAACAATGAAAATAACAACGACTCCGGAATGGACAACGGAGGAAATAATGATGGAGGCGACAGCGGGAATAACGGAGACAGTGGAACCCCCGATAATGGAGAATAAATACCACTGAAGTGCTTTGAAGTCGGATTGTTGAAAAGTATCTGAAAAAGAATACGAGGTTTGATTTTGTTTAGCGCAACGGAACAAAATCAAACTTATAAAAATTCTTTTTTTCTTTAGAAGATTAACTACAATTCAGTTTAATATCTTCCTTTTCAGCGGTGTCTGTTTCTAGAACATTTTTCAAACACGCTCTAGCAAACTCCTATTTCTCTTCCTTAATAGTATGGAACTGCTTATATTCCTCTAATCTCTTTGTAATTCTGTCATGAGGATTCAGAATTGCACTGATAGAAGCCTCATGGTTGATAGAATCAATTAAGAGAGCAATGTACTTGGCAACATCACAGCTTACATACCATGGACGCTCAAAGAGGTCTGGGCGCTGGTAAGTACAGTTCGTAGTGATTACCTTATAAATAAGCCCTTCTTCGTAAGCTTTATCGAAAGATTCCAGTCCGTTAGTGAACATACCAAAAGTAGAGATGCAGAATACACGACGTGCCTTTCTTCTCTTTAACTCTCTTGCAACGTCTAACATACTTTCACCGGAAGAAATCATATCATCGATGATCATTACGTCCTTACCTTCAACAGAAGAACCTAAGAACTCGTGAGCAACGATTGGGTTGCGTCCGTCAACGACAACAGAATAATCTCTTCTCTTGTAGAACATTCCGATATCTACACCAAGAACGCTGGAGAAGTACATTGTACGGTTCATAGCACCTTCATCCGGGCTGATTACCATTAAATGTTCGTTATCAATCTCAAGATCGCTTGTAGAGCGAAGTAAAGCTTTGATGAACTGGTAAGTAGGCATGATATTGTCAAAACCTTTCAGTGGGATCGCGTTCTGTACACGAGGGTCATGTGCATCAAATGTAAGAACGTTATCAACACCGATTGCTGTAAGTTCCTGCAATGCGTAAGCACAGTCTAAAGACTCTCTGGAGCTTCTTTTATGCTGACGGCTCTCATAAAGGAACGGCATGATAACAGTAATGCTCTTTGGCTTACCTGAAGCAGCGCCGATGATACGCTTAACATCTGCGTAAATATCATCAGGAGACATATGGTTTTCATGGCCACATACTTTATATTTTAAACTATAATTAAGAACATCTGCAAGGATATAAAGATCTACGCCACGAACAGAATCGGAGATGAGTGCCTTTGCTTCACCGGTTCCGAAACGGGAACAGGTTGCATCGATAATATAAGTATCCTGCTCGTAATCTTTAAATACAACATTCTCTTTGTGTTCATGTTCACGCTCTTTACGCCAGTTTACAATATACTGGTCGATTCTCTTTCCAAGCTCTGCACAGCTAGGGTGAACAATAATTCCAAGCTTACCTACAGGAACGGTTGCAAATTTGCTATCATCTGGTCTCATGTGTTTTACTCCTTTAATCATATAATTATTATTATGTGAGATAAATCATATTACAATTCCTTTATAACATCCATTCTCTTATTCGTCAAGGGAGGAGAAAGCCTTTTTAATGCGAATGTCTTCTCCGTAAATATGTAAAAGGGTGTAGGACTGTATGATTCTTGAAAAAACTCTTTCTGTGTAAGAACGGTTAATCTGTTCTAAAGAAAGATTTGTACTTATAATAGTAGATTTTTTATTGAGAATTCTTTCATTAATACATAAAAAAAGCTGAGAATTAATGAAAGAATTATTAAGTTCTGTGCCGAGATCATCAATAATGAGAAGGTCACAATGCAGGAAAGCAGGCAATGTCTGTGCATTATTTGCTCCCCGGCGAAATGTATAGTCAGCCAGCTGGTCAAAAAACTGATAGGCAGTCAGGTAAATAACACCTTTTCCACGATTCAGAAGTTCTCCCGCGATACAATTTGAAAGAAATGTCTTGCCAACACCTGCATTTCCATAAATCAAGAGATTCTGCCCCGGTTTTGAGTCAAAACTTTCAATAAAAGAATGGCTTGCCGATAAGACATTTTCTATATTCTCACGAGGGGAAAGCTTCTCTCTGCCGCTTCTTTGTGTAGAATAATACTCTCTGCGAAAAGCAGAAAAACTTTCTGTACCAGCCACATCCTCTATATTAGACTGGCTGTAAAGAATATGGCGAATCTTCTGCTGAAAACAGCGGCATTTTTTATCGCCTATATAGCCGGTGTCCTTACATTCCGGACAATCGTAAATCGGGTCAAGATAATCTGCCGGGTAATCATGGATCGCCAGCAGGTTGACCTTTTCCATAGAAAGATCATAAATCGTGTTCTGCAAAGACTTCTTTGCCTCAGCATTAGATACCTGCTTAAGAAGGAGTGCCTTTGCCTTTTCCACAGAAATATGAGCAATCTGTTCGTCAATCTGACGAATTTCAGGAATCAGAGCATAAACACGCTCTTTGCGTTCCTGTTCCGCCATATAATTGCGGCGGCGTACTGCATCATATTCATTCATAATATCCTGGTATTGTCTTGTGGAAATGCCCATAGCTTACCTCCTGGTCTTATCAAGAAGACGAGATTCCAAATCATTAAAGTCATACGTTCTCTGTTCAAAGTTGTGGAACTGGTTCGTAGCAGTATTTTTTCTGGCAGCTGCCCCAGTACTTCCTTTACGAGGCTGTCCCTGTGTATATCCGGCAGCAGAACCTGAAGAAGACGAAGCAGTAGAACGATGCTTATCATCTAAATGCTTAATATCTGAAGTATTCCGGACACCGAGCCGTTTCCAATCTTCAAGAATTTTGTTTGCATACGGAAAACTTGCCTGATGCGTTGCCAGAAGTGTCCGGCTGCACGCCTCGATAATAATATCCGTACCAAGTCCAAGAGAATTCCACTTCTTTATGTAGTCAAGCTCGGCAGACCCCGGATCACGATTCGAAATGCCAAATGCCTTCATAATAGGAAAAACATTCTGTGAATACAGCGTACTTTGTTCCTTTGCCTCCTGAACACTTGTGATGCCCTGCTGATACCAGTTAATCGCAACACTCTCGATATAGCGGACACTCTTCTTTCCACGAGTAACACAGTACTCAATTAAATATTCCAGCAAATCAGAAGAGAAATGCAGCTGGTCATTAATATAGCAAAAACTATTCAGTTCCGTTGTGGAAAATGGCCGTCCAATATAAGTCTCCGCCATATAAATCGTCCGCTCTAAATCCTTATTCGTCATTGAAGCCTGTACTTCCGTAGGACTTAATGTATTCTTATCTGGTACAGGAGTGATTGTTGGTGAAAGAGAAGTCCCAGTTTGTCCTGTAGATTCAGAGGGCATAGTATTTCCAGCAGAACCAGAAGTTCCAGAGGTTATAATATTTCCAGCAGAACCAGAAGTTCCGGCAGTCATAGTATTTCTGTCAGAACCAGAAGTTCCGGCAGTCATAGCATTTCCGTCAGTGCCAGTAACTCCAGTAGCCATAACTTTTTCAGAAGTTCCAACAGCTTGAGTAGTTCCTGTATCACCAGAGATTCCATTTGCCATAGATTCAGAGCCAGTCACCGTAGCAGCCGTCTCAGAAGCAGCTCCTGTCTGTAGAATACCAGCTTTCTCCCAATAAGAAAGTGCTCTCAAAACATCTTTTCGTGTCAGTTCTAAATAATCTGCAATACGTTCCACATCAACAGGCAATCCCATACCCTGCAGACGAAGAATCAGAAGATAAATCTTAACATATTCTCCATCCGCTTTTATCATATATTCATCAATAAATTTGTTTGGCAGAACAGTAACTTCATTCTGTACGTTGTAAAGTAAAGTAATCTTATCGCTCATTATACCCCTTATTTCTATCATCTGTAGTTTATCGGTTATCATCGTGCGTTTTAATAAATTGTAAATGTAAATTCTATAGAATAAATAGTTATCCAAATATCAAATACCAGAAAATAGCATCAGTATATTCTGAATAATTCGTAATATAGAATAGCACACCCTCCAAAAAAAATACAGTTTCGAATCTGGGGAGAATGTGGATAGAATTGGGGATAACTCCTGTATAAAACCTTGATGGATAATGTGGATACTTTTGTGGATAATGTGGATAACTTTGTGGATATGTGGGTAAAATTCGATATTTTGGGGAGAAAACTGGTCAAAAAGGGTGATAAGTTCCAAGATATAGGTGTGAACGAACAAAAATACAATGTGGACAAAATGTAAACAACATGGGGAAAGACTCAGAATACCCCCAAAAAATTTTTTAAAATTGTGGATAATGTGGATAACTTTCTGGGTTACTGCAGAGACAGATATGCTCTCTTTGGCTGATGAAGCAAAATCAGAAGTTGGTATCCACAATTTTTGTTCGCCCTGCGGGATGCTTATAGGAGTGTTATAAAATTGTAAAAAAAGAACCGTCTATTCAACGGTTCAAAGAGAGGAAAGTATGAAAAAATCTATCAAAAAGATAATTCGTTGTTTTTTTGATGGCTTTATCATACTGAAAATTTGTGAACAGTTTCTTTTATTTAATGAGGGCATCTTTTGTCTGTGGCAACCCAGAACTTATTTTTCAGCCAGAAGTTCTTCTCCGATCTCTACAACATTTCCTGCACCCATCGTAATCAGGAGGTCATGTCCTTTTACGTGAGCCTTTACGAAATCTTTGATTTCTTCGAAGCTTGGGAAATAATGTACATCCTGTCCATCTTCCTGTAAAAGTTTCATTACATCTTTAGAAGAAACTTCTCCGGTATCTACCTCACGGGCAGCGTAAATATCAGCCAGAACAATGTGATCTGCCTGCTCTAAAGCCTTCGCAAACTCAGGGAGAAACGCCTTTGTACGGGTGTATGTATGAGGCTGGAAGATAACCCAGAGTTCATCATGCGGATAATCCTTTGCAGCAGATAAAGTAGCGCGGATTTCTGTTGGATGATGAGCGTAGTCATCAATGACAGTTACATCACCGAGAGAACCCTTGTACTCAAAACGGCGGTGTGTTCCACCAAAAGATAAAAGTCCTTTACGGATTGCATCTAAAGGAAGTCCAATTGCTTCTGTACAAGCAATAGCTGCCAGAGAATTCATAACATTGTGGCAGCCTTTTACATTTAATGCGATACGGCCCTTTGGCTCGCCATGTGCAACAAGGTTATAGGAAGCATTTCCTTCTTTATCAAATGCAATATCCGTTGCAGTGTAATCATTTTCCGGATTCAGGCCGAAAGTAACGTGCTTCTGAGCAAGACCATTCAAAATAAAGTCAGTATGCTCCATATCGCCATTAATAATGATAAGACCATCATCAGCAGTCTGAGAAGCAAACTTGTGGAAAGAATTCTTAATATCCTCAATATCCTTAAAGAAATCCATATGGTCTTCTTCTACATTTAAGATAATAGAATATAAAGGATAGAATTCTAAGAAACTGTTCGTATATTCGCATGCTTCTGTAAGGAAGAGGTCAGAATGGCCGACACGAATATTTCCGCCGATACGGTCTAACATACCTCCGACACTGACCGTAGGATCGGTATCTGCCTGAAGAAGAATGTGAGTAAGCATAGAAGTTGTTGTTGTCTTTCCATGTGTTCCGGCAACGGCGATAGACTTCGCAAAGTTTGCCATGATCTGTCCGAGAAGAGCTGCGCGGGTCATCATAGGGACGCCTTTATTCTTTGCAGCAGCAAATTCTTCGTTAGATTCGTGAATGGCAGCAGTATAAACAACAAGATCGATATCATCGGTAATATTCTCTGCTTTCTGTCCAATAACAACCTTTGCACCTGTTTCTTCAAGATGCTTTGTCATGTCGGAAGACTGCATATCAGAACCGGTCACTGTGAAATGTCTGTTTAATAAAATTTCGGCAAGACCGCTCATGCTGATGCCGCCAATACCGATAAAATGAACATGAATCGGCTTTTGAAAATCAATTGTATACATATTTCCCTCCAGTGCCACAAGATGTGTCTCAGAAAATCCGTCATATGGGACTTAGTGAGTACATATAAATAAATATGGCGAAAAAAATCAGTTTAATTATTAAAAAGTCGTTTATAGTATAGCGCACAGATAAACGAGATTCAAGAAAGAATTGCGATACTTAAGGTCTCTTCTGTACACATCTTATAGTAAGGGTGCCAGGGTACCTTGAAAAATTCCTAAAACAGCCAGTAATAGGGCACTTTTCATTATAATGTCCTATTGTTTTCGTGGGATTTCTACATTTAAATGTAAAAGATAACCATATGGACGATACAAAATATATAAAAAAATAAAAAATATATTTTGTTTTTTGTGCTAAACTGCTTTCCATTTGGGAATTTCAGTGCTATAATAAGTATTATGTGACAAAGGGGTGATTATTATGATAAAAAAAGAAATGATAGCAATGCTCTTAGCTGGTGGACAAGGAAGCCGTCTTGGCGTACTAACCTCAAAATTAGCGAAACCGGCAGTAGCATTCGGCGGAAAATACAAAATCATTGATTTTCCGTTAAGTAACTGTATTAACTCTGGAATCGACACAGTAGGTGTTCTTACCCAGTATCAGCCATTAAGACTGAACCAGCACATCGGTATCGGTATTCCTTGGGATTTGGATCGTAATATAGGTGGTGTTTCTATTCTGCCTCCATACGAGAAGAGCCAGAATACTGACTGGTACACAGGAACAGCGAACGCGATTTATCAGAACATGGAATTCATGGAGTATTACCATCCGGATTATGTAATTATTCTTGGTGGTGACCATATTTATAAGATGGACTATGAACTGATGCTTGAGTTCCATAAGAAGAACAACGCCCAGATCACACTGGCTACATATGAAGTACCATGGGAAGATGCCAGCCGTTTTGGTCTGGTAATTACAGATGAGAATAATCAGATTCTCGAATTCGAAGAGAAACCAGCGAACCCAAGAAGTAATAAAGCATCCATGGGTATTTACATCTTTAACTGGGAAGTATTAAAGGAAGCTCTGGAAACTTTATCCGAACAGCCTGGCTGTGACTTCGGTATGCATGTAATTCCTTACTGCCACCAGCGCGGTGATAAGATTATGGCTTACAACTACCAGGGTTACTGGAAGGACGTAGGAACACTTTCCGCATATTGGGAAGCGAACATGGAATTAATCGATATTATCCCAGAATTTAACCTTTACGAAGAGTTCTGGAGAATATATACAAAGACAGACGTTATTCCACCACAGTATTTCTCAGCAGACTCTAAGGTAAATGCCTGCATCGTCGGAGACGGAACAGAAGTTTACGGTGAGATTTCCAACTCTGTAATCGGAGCTGGTGTTGTCATTGAGGAAGGTGCTGTAGTTACGAACTCTATTATTATGAATAATACCGTGATCAAGAAGGGTGCTAAGATTGAGAAGTCTATCATTGCAGAGAGCGTAGAAGTCGGAGAGAACGCAGAGCTTGGTGTATTTGAAGAAGCAGAGAACAAGTATAAACCTAAGGTTTATAGTGGCGGCTTAGTTACTATAGGTGAAGGTTCTGTTATCCCGGCCAACGTTAAGATCGGTAAGAATGTCGCAATCGTAGGAAAGACAACAGCAGAAGATTATCCAGACGGAATTCTGGCAAGCGGCGAATCCATTATCAGATAGTAGAGGGCAGGTGACATAAATGAAGTCTATAGGTATTATTTTAGCAGGTGGTAATAATAACAGAATTGGAAGATTATCCGATAAACGTGCGATTGCAGCCCTGCCAGTAGCAGGAAGCTATCGTGCAATTGATTTTACATTAAGTAATATGAGTAATTCCCGCGTATCTAAAGTAGCGGTATTACCTCAGTTTAATGCTCGTTCTTTAAATGAACATTTAAGCTCAAGTAAGTGGTGGGATTTCGGAAGAAAGCAGGGAGGACTCTATGTCTTCACTCCTACTGTTACAAAGAACAATAACTCATGGTATCAGGGAACAGCAGATGCTCTTTATCAGAACATTGATTTCCTTAAGAAGAGCCATGAGCCTTATGTAATCATCGCAACAGGTGATGGTGTATACAAGATGGATTACGGCAAGGTTCTTGAAGCTCATATCGCTAAGAATGCAGATATCACGGTAGTTTACACAACATTAAAAGATACAGATGACGATTTAACACGTTTTGGTGTTCTTAAGTTAGATGAGAACGAAAGAATCGTAGAATTTGAAGAGAAGCCACTCGTTGCTTCCTCTAATAACGTATCTATCGGTGTTTATGTAATCAGAAGACGCCATTTAATTGAGATTCTTGAGCGTTGTGCAAGAGAAGACAGACACGACTTTGTACAGGATGTACTCGTTCGTTACAGAAATGTTCGTAAGATTTACGGTTATAAACTCGATACATACTGGAGAAATATTGCAACAGTAGATTCCTATTTTAAGACAAACATGGACTTCCTTAAGAAAGACGTAAGAGATTACTTCTTCAAACAGTATCCAGACGTATACTCTAAAGTAGATGACCTTCCGCCGGCAAAATACAATACAGGAGCAGAAGTAAAGAACAGTATTATTTCCTCTGGATGTATTGTTAACGGTAAGGTTGAAAACTCTATTATCTTTAAAGATGTATACATTGGAAACAACTGTACTATCAAGAACTCCATCATTTTGAATGATGTATATATTGGAGATGACTCCTATATTGAGAACTGTATCGTAGAGAGCAGAGATACTCTACGTCCAGGAACGAACTACGTCGGAACCGATGATGAGGTTAAGATAGTAATTGAGAAGAATGTACGGTACATTCTGTAATTAGTAACAACATTATTGGGAGGACAGGTCATGCAGATTACCGATATAAGAATCAGAAAAATAGCAAAAGAAGGAAAGATGAAAGCGGTCGTATCCGTAACTTTTGATAATGCATTTGTTGTGCACGATATCAAAGTAATTGACGGAGAAAAAGGTTTATTTATCGCAATGCCAAGCCGCAAAGCATCCGATGGCGAGTATCGTGATATCGCACATCCGATTAACTCTGATACTCGTGACATCATCCAGAAAAGTATTCTTCAGGAATACGAAGCAATCATGGCCTCGGGGGAAGAGGAAACAGTCGGAGAAGCAGAGGTAGCGTTATAAATATAACTGTAGCAAAACTTAGAAGATAAAGGGGCTGACGTAAAACAGCTCTTAACCTTATAGCAGGAATTTCTGTATAATATATGGAATTCCTGCTATATTTTTATGAAGATTTTTGAAGATTGCAAGAGTCATTTTGCTATTCGAAAATTTTTCTTTTTAGAAAATGCATAATCTATGATATACTAAAAAACATATGTTGTTTATGCTGTTATGGAAAAATATCAAGTAGAACTTCGAGAATTGATTTTTAACAATATCTTACAGAACGGCACAAAAAGATTCCGAGAGTACATTAGATGTACAGTGGAGGTTAGATACATTGAATACAAATAAAATATTCGCAGGGTGCTTTAATTTCTTTCGCAAATGGAAAGTGAAAAAGAATGAGACCAATAAATAAGGGGGAGTCTCCATATAAAAAAATAAATGAATATAAGGACGCATTGCCATATTTAGAGAGACGGATAGGAATGTATTGTTCTTATTGTGAATTTTCTATACCACATGTTCCTGAGGTAGAACATGTGGTTTCAAAATCCAAAGGTGGAGATTTAACAGACTGGAATAATCTTAACCTGGGATGTAAATATTGTAATACACGAAAAAAGGCACAGACAATGCCGGAAAATAAAAAAAACTATTTGTGGCCGGATGAAGATAATACTGCTATCGCATATTCGTACATTAATGGTATCCCAAAGGTGAATGAAGAGTTATTGATAAAACTGGATTCAACAGGGGATTACCTGAAAAGAGCACGTAATACATATAAACTTGTAGGTTTAGGCAATTTTCCTACGGGAAAAGATAGAGATAGACATGGAGGCGGTGGGCCGCTTGCTTCGTGGTCAACGCATTCTGATAACGGGAGCCGCCGGCAGCATTGGTGGCGAGATGGTGCGCCAGATCGCCTCATTCGCTCCGGATCGCTTGATCTTGGTAGATCAGGCGGAGACTCCCTTGCACGACATCCGCTTGATGATGGCGAGGGATTGGCGGGATATCAACGCCTATACCTTGGTGGCGGACATCGCTAACAAGTCTCGCATGGAGGAGATCTTCTCGGAGCATCGCCCCGCCTACGTGTTCCATGCGGCGGCTTA
>ENA-OPXC01001892-OPXC01001892.1-human-gut-metagenome-genome-assembly--contig:-NODE-1892-length-13491-cov-1.364766_pt1 | contig 13491 bp, 12 predicted proteins | sample MGYA00241512_ERZ502016 | MGnify/ENA primary metagenome ERZ502016 (study PRJEB25962, sample SAMEA2043043) | human gut metagenome | biome: human gut; feature: human-associated habitat; material: faeces...
CCGTTAAAAAACGTAAAAAAAATTAAGCTGAAAAACGAGGGAGTGATATTGTGCATATCTGGACACTTGAGAATTGGAAATATAACTTCACAAACATTCAATCAAGAAGAAGCGGGCTTAGATTCCGTTTTACCCCTGACGTTAATACAGAAGTAAGAGGAGCGTGCCTGAAATTTGGAAAGTGGTTGAGAAAAGAGTATTTTTTCCCAATAAGGGTTCCAGTGTATGTGAAAGGGAAAAAATACATTAAGGCAATGGACGGCGAAATGGTATATGGTACTTTTTTCCAACCATATAACAAGACATATGAGCCATATATACGTGTGGCAACGGGGAGTTATACAGACAATTCGATAACATTAGGACGAGACGATGCTTTAGCTCTAATACTAGAAACAATAGCACACGAATTGACGCATTATTTTCAGTGGATTAACGATATTGGGCTCACAAAAATTGGATATGAGCGTCAAGCTTCTTCTTATGCTGATTACATTTTAGATGAATACGCCAATGTGGTTGACCATCCTTAAAAAAATCAAGAAAGAATCAAAACCAATATCCAGCGGTCTGGATATATCTGCAAAAATAAAACTGAGTCAGTATGAGAAACTGGGGCAGAGTGCTTGGCAAGCTGGAGATCATGTACCCCGACAGACAGACTGACTGTTGGAGAAACTTGACAAATTACGGTATTTATTTTAATACTGTAAAAAATTGAGCGGTTGTTCTTCAAGCCGCTCGCAATATCGTTTTTTGTCACTGTTGTTGAATTTACAGAAATTTTTTCGCAGAGACTCGATAGGAGTGTTGGTTATGAACTTTATAAAAAAAAGAAAATTGGTGCTTTTCATTGCTTTTTTCTTGCTTTTTATCTGTATCCTTTTATTGTGCAAAATTGAATCAAATATGCAGAAAGAAAGTAAGCAATTAAACTTACAAAATATATCCAGTATCGAAATTCTCATATCAAAAGATTATGAAACGAAGGAAAGAGTTGTCATAGTCGATGAAACAGCAATCGAGCAATTTATGAATTATTTTAATTCCATTAAATTAGTTGAAGTTGATTCCGGTCCTCTCATTGATTTACCATATGAGTGTATTGATGTTTATATCCAAGGAGGTTCCAGAGGTTCTATTGGAAGTATTTCAGTATGGGAAAATTATCTTACAACTTGGGAACAAGATGTTGCCGATTGCATGTCTATTAAGCATCGTATGGTTCATTCTGGATTTAACTATATTACAGGAGAAAGTGATGTTTCTATCTTCTTAAAAGAGTTGATCAACGATTATGCGGATCAGTAGCATGATCTGCAAACTTGAGTTTATCTCTCATAAAGGTGTATTTGAAATTGTCAATAACACTTGACACATTATGTATCTGGCAACCCACGAGATTACAAAGAAGTGGACGATGCCGCTGAGAAACTGGGACAGAGTTCTTGGCGAGCTGGAGATCATGTACACCGACAGACTGACTGTTGGAGAAACTTGACAAATTACGGTATTTATTGTATACTGTAAAAAATTGAGCGGCTGTTTTTCAAGCCGCTCGCAATCTCGTTTTTTATCACTGTTGTTGAATTTACAGAGATTTTTTCGCAGAGCCCAGAAAAATGTCATACTGTGGTTGCCTGATGTTGCACCATATCCTATGCCATATTTACTGTATCTTATACTGAAAATACAGAAACACTTTCTGCTGGCACTGTCAGAACTCCATCTGTTATATCTGCCGCATCTCCATTGGTATAGAGAATTTCCTTGATATTGAGTCCAGAGATTCTGCATGAAGCTGCGTTTGATGACGGATTTATTGCAACGATTATACTTTCATTATCATCGTATCGGCGATATACAAGCGGATATGCATTCTTTTCAGCATAGAGAAATTCAATCTTTCCGTTGCTCTTGAGTGCTGAGTGTGCTTGTCTGAGCTCTATAAGCTTTCTTACTTCATTATAAATTGAATCAGGATCATTTACAGCCTTTTCAACTGTAGGACGGTTGACATCTGAATCGATAGGAATATAAAGATCCTCAGGGTCTGCTGCAGAAAATCCCGCATTTACAGAGCTATTCCACTGCATAGGTGAACGTGATGCTGTTCTCTCAAAACCGCCCTCAACTGACTTTGCACCTTCGAGGTGACGCATTCCGATTTCATCACCATAATAAATAAAAGGAGCACCGGGCATTGTGAGAATGAATGAAAAAGCAAGCTTTATTTCTTTCTTGTCAAGGCGCTGAGAAATTCTGGACATATCATGATTGCCTGATGGTATACAGATAAGTCCTTTGCCTTCTGTTTTTGCATAGTTTTTTTCATATGTCTTTACAAACTCAGATGCATCACCTGTTCCCTTTCTGGAGAAAAAGGGCTCTTCCACACGGAAAAGGTCATTGTAATGTGAAGGACCGAAATGCAGCAGAAAATCCATATGAAAACCACCCATAAGAGATTTATCCGGCTGACCCCATTCAGAAATCATAGCAGCCTCAGGAAATTCTTTATTCAGAAATGCCCTGAAATCCTGCCAGAGTGCAATTGTAGCCTTGCTGTCCGTATCTCCCTTTACAAGTGACTGTGCCATATCTACACGGAAACCGTCGCAGCCCATATTCAGCCAGAAACGCATAACATCTTTCATAGCCTCTCTTGTTGCCATCGGACCAGGGGCATCTACAGCCTGCATCCATGGCTTTGTAGGATTTGCAAAACCATAATTCAGTGCCGGCTGAATGGTATAGAAATTTGCCGCACAAGTGCCATCTCTGTCGGAAATTCCTCTTATAGAGCCTGTGATGTTCTCAACTCCACTTGCATCCTCCCATACGGAATCTGTCCAGATATATCTGTCTGTAAATTCATTTCTGTCAATCTTCATAGACTCCTTGAACCATTGATGCTCAATGGAAGTATGACCCGGAACAAGGTCGAGAATAACATGAATATCGAGTTTGTGTGCTTCTTCAAAGAAACGTTTCAGGTCTTCATTCGTGCCATATCTGGGAGCAACTTTTTTGTAGTTTGAAATATCGTAGCCTGCATCAAAGAAAGGTGATTCAAAGCATGGATTTATCCAGATTGCATTGCAACCTATACTTTTGATGTAAGGCAGGCTCTCTGTCATACCTGTAAGATCACCTATACCGTCTGCATTTGTGTCCTTGTAGCTCTGAGGGTAGATTTCATAGAATACTGCATTTTCAAGCCACTGTGGGTTGTTGTTTTTCATAGTATTTTCCTCCTGTACTTTTTTGATGATTTTTATATAAAATATTCGTTTCCAGTTGACAGATGTTGTAAGCCTGTGCTATATTTATATTATATTCCTTTATGCGGAATAACTCTAATACTATTCCCGCAGATAATTGTATTATTCTACTTTTTTGGAGGGACTTCACCATGGAAAAACAGCATTTTCTTGAACTGAAACAGGATCAGTACAAGGATGCACAGAATCAGATCAAAGCAGAAGAAGACCGGAAGTATGAGAAAGAAAAAGAACTGGAAGAAATCTTCATCCGGACATACGGCAAAGTAGAAAGAAAAGGTGGACTGACACCACAGACCTACGAAAGCGAGTATGCGAAAAAACAGCGTAAAAAAGAAGAAGTCATGCAGGAATATCTGCTGGTTGACGGATACAATGTCATTTTCGCATGGGAAGAGCTGAAAGAACTGGCGAAAGTCAGTATTGAGGCGGCACGGGATAAGCTGATGGACATCCTGTGTAATTATCAGGGATATAAGAAATGCGTTCTGATTCTTGTGTTCGATGCATACAAGGTAGAGGGTTATGCGCTTGAGATCCAGAAATACCACAATATCCATGTTGTATATACAAAAGAAGCAGAGACAGCCGATCAGTACATCGAAAAGGTTGTTCATCATATAGGAAGAAAGTATCATGTAACAGTTGTGACGTCTGACGGAGTAGAGCAGGTGATCACGATGGGACAGGGTGGAACCCGTATTTCTTCGAGAGATTTTCTGGAGGAGATTGAATATACAAGAAAACTGATTGAAGAAGAGAATGAGAAGCAGCGGGTCAGTGACCGTAACTATCTGTTTGACCATGCGGATGAAGAAGGAATTCGTGAGAAAAATGGAAAAAATCAGACTTGGAAAGAATCCGGAAGAATGATAAACTAATATAGTATGCATGGAATATACAAGAAATATGTAAGAATATGCAAGAACATAAAAATACAGAATGATATTAAAGAAAGTAAAGATACAAAAAGGAGAAACCAATGCCAGTTTTTGATTTTAATTCAACACCAGATGAAAAGAAACCAGCGGAATGTACATATACAGTCATCCGTTCGAATGAAAATGAAGCAACAGCCGAGAAACCAATGATGGTTCTCGATAATAAGATCTGCCAGTGGGATCATCATTCCTGCGGTGTATTTACGAACCCGATTAAGAGAACCTCTTTCGAATTCCAGCAGGAAGACGGAACCGTAAGTGCAGACATCTTAAAAATCGATGCAAGATTTGTAAGCCTGTTAAAATGGCTTGGAGAGAATCATATTAATGTACGTCTCTCTGGGGAGAATACAGAAGAAGGATATGCGGTATATAAGATCCGCGAGATCGCATTTGGCGGCGGTACAAAGCTTTCAGCAGAGGATGGTTTTTTACAGTTTATGATTGACCGTCTGCTTGCAAGCGATGCACCAGCAGAAGAGGCTGAAGATGAAGATAAAGAAGAGCTTGGCGATGATATGAAGATCACTAGCCTTCAGAGCATTACAGACTTTTTGACATGTGCTGGAAAGACACTTCCAGACAATATTCGTCTGTGGGCGAGACGAAATCTGGCTGTAGCGCGTTCTCACGAGGTTTCCCCAGAGGAGAAGCGTCATGCGCAGCGTGCGCTTTCTATTATGATGAATATCCAGTGGAAGAGCAATTATTTTGAGGCAATTGATCCAGAGTATGCCCGTCAGGTGCTTGACGAAGAACTTTACGGCATGGAGCGCGTAAAGCAAAGAATTATAGAGACTATCATTCAGATTAACCGTACACACACACTTCCGGCATATGGTCTTTTGCTTGTAGGACCGGCTGGTACTGGAAAATCTCAGATTGCCTATGCAGTTGCCAGAATCCTGAAGCTGCCGTGGACCACACTCGATATGAGTTCCATCAACGATCCAGAGCAGTTAACTGGAAGCTCACGTATCTACGCAAATGCAAAACCAGGTATTATCATGGAAGCTTTCTCAGCAGCGCGTGAATCAAATCTTGTATTCATCATCAACGAGCTTGATAAAGCAGCATCAAGTAAGGGCAGCGGCAACCCAGCCGATGTACTTTTAACACTTCTTGATAATCTTGGATTTACTGATAACTATATGGAGTGTATGGTTCCGACTGGCGGCGTTTACCCTATTGCAACTGCCAATAATAAGGATCAGATTAGTGCTCCACTTATGTCTCGTTTTGCCGTGATCGAACTGCCGGATTACAGTTTGGAAGAAAAGCGAGTGATCTTTACCAAATTTGCGATGCCAAAGGTATTAAAGAGAATTGGTCTGCGAAGCGAGGAGATTGTGATCACAGAGGAAGCACTGGATGCGATCATGGATATTTTTAAGGATACATCAGGAATTCGTGATATCGAGCAGGCAGCAGAACATATTGCCGCAAATGCGCTGTACCGCATCGAGGCGGAGAAGATGGTATGTGTTACTTATACAGCGGAGATGATCCGGGAGTTACTGAAATAAATAAGTTAAGATGATTTAGTATAAAAGTAAAAACAGCCTGAATTTGATTTCACCCCAAAGGGAGTTGTTTGAAATTGAATCCGGGCTGTTTTATTTTAGTGTATAGGAAAATGCTCGTAGCGTAGAGTGAGCAAGGGCAAAACGCTGGTTTTGCCCTTTTTTATGAATGGCTGTATCAGATTATTTTGTCTTATCTTTCTTGAGCTCGTTCATTCTCATGGCACGAACCTTCAGTGGGAGACCCCATAATGTGATGAAGCCCTCTGCATCATGATGGTCGTACATATCACCTGTGGTAAAGGATGCCAATGACTCACTGTACAGAGAATATGGAGATGTTGTTCCGTTTTTAATGATATTGCCCTTGTAGAGACGAAGTTTTACTTCACCGGTTACATACTGCTGTGTTACATCAACGAATGCGGAGATTGCTTCACGAACAGGTGTGAACCATTTACCTTCGTATACAATGCTTGCAAGCTTGCTGCCGAGCTCTAACTTCAATGCGATGGTGTCACGGTCAAGAACAAGCTCCTCTAACTGCTGATGTGCTTCCATCAGGATTGTTCCACCCGGAGTCTCATATACACCACGGCTCTTCATGCCAACGACACGGTTCTCAACGATATCAACAATTCCGATACCGTGCTTTCCGCCAAGCTTGTTTAACTTTCTTAAAATATCGGAAGCCTTCATCTTCTCTCCGTTAATTGCAACAGGGCGGCCCTTCTCGAATGTGAGGGATACATACTCAGCTTCATCAGGGGCCTTCTCAGGTGATACCCCAAGCACAAGAAGATGGTCATAGTTAGGCAGGATCCTCAAGCTCAAGACCTTCATGGCTGATGTGCCAGATATTGCGGTCGCGGCTGTAGCTGTTGTCTGCTGAGAATGGAAGGTCTATACCATGAGCCTTGCAGTAATCAATCTCATCCTGACGTGACTGCATCTTCCATGTCTCGTTGCATCTCCAAGGAGCGATAATCTTGATATCAGGTGCCAGAGCCTTGATTGAAAGCTCAAAACGAACCTGATCATTACCCTTGCCTGTTGCACCGTGGCAGATTGCGACAGCGTTCTCCTTGCGGGCAATCTCAACAAGCTTCTTAGCGATGAGCGGACGCGCAAATGATGTACCGAGAAGGTACTTGTGCTCGTATACGGCATCAGCCATAACTGTAGGTAAAATATAGTCATCTACGAATTCGTCAACGACATCAAGAATGTATAATTTCTCAGCGCCGGAGAGCTTAGCTCTCTCCTCAAGTCCGTCAAGCTCACTTTCCTGACCGACATCTATGCAGCAGCATACTACATCATAATTATAGTTTTCCTTAAGCCAAGGGATGATTGCGGTGGTATCAAGACCGCCGGAGTACGCGAGTATAACTTTGTCTTTCATAATTAATATTCCTCCTGATTGGATTACTTATGTATGCGTCCTGTGCGTCTGTATACGCCTTGTTGCAAACACTGAAATAAATATACATCAAAAATACATTATATGCAAGAGTTTATCCAGTTTTTTTCAATTTTTTGTTGCATAATATTCATAAATGATGTATATTTATAAAAAATCAAGCTGGAAGAAGCAGGGAAATATATATGCGGAAATATATTCCGGAAAGCTGCTCCGAAAAAATTCAGAGAAGATAGCTTTTGGATACGGATATATATAAATTGGGTATGGACTTTTGAAAGCATGAATAATAAGATAGAAATAAACAGAGAATTTATCTCTGCATAAGATTAAACAGGAGATGTGCGCTATGGTGAAGGTTGGTATTATCGGTTCTACAGGTTATGCGGGAAATGAACTCGTAAGGCTGCTGCTTGGACACAAGGATGTCCGGATTGTATGGTATGGCTCAAGAAGCTATATAGATAAGAAGTATTCACAGGTTTATCAGAACATGTTTAAGCTTGTCGATGATGTATGCCGGGATGACAATATGGAGGAGTTAGCTTCACAGGTTGATGTGATATTCACGGCTACACCTCAGGGATTATGCGCCTCCCTTGTGAATGATGATATTTTGTCTAAGGTAAAGGTAATAGATTTAAGTGCTGATTTCAGACTGAAGGACGTCAAGGTGTATGAGGAATGGTATAAGCTTGAACATGCGGCACCACAGTATATAGCTGAGGCTGTGTACGGACTGTGTGAGCTGAATCGTGACAGGATAAAGGATACGAGGATTCTTGCAAACCCGGGCTGTTATACAACCTGTTCAATTTTAACAATATATCCGCTTGTGAAGGAAGGGCTTATAAAGCCACAGTCCATCATAATTGACGCCAAGTCCGGAACCTCAGGCGCGGGAAGAGGCGCAAAGGTAGCCAATCTGTACTGTGAGGTTAATGAGAGCATTAAGGCTTACGGTGTCGGGACACACAGACATACACCGGAGATTGAAGAGCAGCTTTCTTATGCGGCAGGTGAGGAGGTTAAGCTTATTTTCACACCACATCTTGTTCCGATGAACAGGGGAATACTGGTGACTGCATACGCTGATTTGAAGGATGGGGTCACAGATGAGATGATACGCAGTGCTTATGAGAAGCATTATGCAGATGAATACTTTATAAGGCTGCTTGACAAGGACGTATATCCGGAGACACGCTGGGTTGAGGGAAGTAACTTTGTGGATATCAGCTATAAGGTTGAACCGCGTACAGGCCGTGTGATTATGATGGGAGCTATAGATAATCTTGTTAAGGGTGCCGCAGGACAGGCAATACAGAATATGAACATAATGTTCGGCTTCGATGAGAAGGAAGGGCTTATGGGAGCACCGGTGTTCCCATAGCAGTATAATGCTTAAGACCTGCGGGGGTGCTTTGCGGCGGAAAATTCCCGGATATCAAATGAGGGCAGGAATATCATTTGACCCTCAATACCATAAATATAGAATTAGGAGGATAAGTATATGAAGTGCATTGAAGGCGGCGTATGTGCTGCGAAGGGTTTTAAGGCGACAGGTCTTAATGCCGGAATTAAGAATAATGTCAAGAAGGATATGGCACTTGTATTTTCAGAGGCACCTTGTGTCAAGGCGGGAACTTTTACAACCAACAGAGTGTGTGCGGCTCCGGTCAAGTGGGACAAGAAGGTTGTGTTCGAGTCTGAGAGTGCACAGGCAATCGTGGTGAACAGCGGTATCGCGAATGCCTGTACAGGTGATGAAGGCTATGAGAAGTGCCGCCTGATGGCAGCGCAGACAGCGGCGGAGCTTGGAATAAGTGAGGATGCTGTGCTTGTTGCGAGCACGGGAGTTATCGGAAAGCAGCTTCCTATGGACATTATAGGTAAGGGAATAAAGCAGCTTCCGGGACAGCTTGGGGCGGCAGCGGCAGATGCAGCACTGGCTGCGGAGGCTATTATGACAACGGATACTAAGTCAAAGCAGGCTGCCGTTGAGTTTGAGGTGGATGGTGTTCCTGTACATATAGGCGGAATGTGTAAGGGCTCAGGAATGATACATCCGAATATGGCGACAATGCTCTGCTTTATCACCTCGGATGCGGCTGTTGATGAGAAGCTTTTACAGACGATGCTGCGCTCAATAGTTGATGATACCTTCAACATGATTTCGGTTGACGGAGATACATCGACCAACGATTCGGTTCTCCTTATTGCAAATGGAATGGCGGGTAATAGGAAAATTGAGAATGAGAGCAGCACAGGATATAAAGTGTTTTACGATGCGCTTTTCTACATCCTGTGTGAGCTTTCCAAGAAGATAGCTGGTGACGGAGAGGGAGCTACCTGTCTTTTTGAGGTGCAGATGAAGAATGTAAAGACCAAGGCGGACGCGAAGGTGCTTGCAAAGTCTGTCATCACCTCCAGTCTTACCAAGGCTGCAATCTACGGACATGACGCGAACTGGGGGAGAATACTCTGCGCAATGGGCTATTCGGGTGTTGATTTTGACCCGGAGAAGGTTGATATATGGTTCAAGAGTGAGGCAGGAGAGTTAAAAATCGTTGAGAACGGCAAGGCAACGGACTACAGCGAGGAGAAGGCAACCGAGATTCTTTCCAAGGAGCATGTAATCGCAATCGCCGATGTAAAGCAGGGTACTGAGTCGGCAACAGCTTACGGCTGCGACCTCACACATGAATATGTGTCAATTAATGCTGATTACAGAAGCTGAACAGTTGACGGAGTTATTCATAAAAAATTGAATTGGGAGATTGAAAATGCGTAATTATGACAATGAGATGGCAAAGGCTAATGTCCTCATAGAGGCATTGCCTTATATTCAGAAATTTAACCGCAAGGTTATTGTGGTAAAATACGGTGGAAGTGCAATGGTTGATGAGGAGCTTAAAAAGAAGGTCATTGAGGATGTGGTTCTTTTAAAGCTTGTCGGCTTCAAGCCGATTATCGTACATGGCGGAGGCAAGGAGATAAGCCGCTGGGTTGCCAAATCCGGCATGGAGCCGAAGTTCGTGAACGGACTCAGGGTTACGGATGAGCCTACGATGGAGATTGCCGAGATGGTGTTAAACAGGGTCAATAAGAGCCTTGTAAACCTTGTCGAGCAGCTTGGCGTGAAGGCTGCGGGAATAAGCGGAAAGGACGGAGCCACAATACATGTGAGCAGGAAGCTGTCGGGCGGACAGGACATCGGCTTTGTCGGCGAGGTCACTAAGGTTGACCCATCGCTTATAAATACGCTACTTGAAAATGATTTTATCCCGATTATATGTCCTATAGGAATTGACGGTGACTACAATACCTACAATATCAATGCGGATGATGCGGCATGTGCCATAGCTAAGGCAGTAAAGGCTGAGAAGTTAGCTTTCCTCACAGATATTGAAGGTGTGAGAAGAATTGCAGATGACCCTGAGTCACTTATTTCAGAGCTTAGCCTTACAGAGGCCGAAGAGCTTATAGGGAATGGAAATATCGGCGGAGGTATGCTTCCTAAGCTCAATAACTGCATTGATGCGATTGAGAATGGTGTATCAAGGGTACATATCATGGACGGACGTATTCCGCATTGCCTGCTTCTTGAGATTTTCACGGACAAGGGTGTTGGAACGGCAATAATAGACAGAAATGCAGAGAGGTTTTATGATGGAGACAAAGACAAATAATATTATAAACAAATGGCTAATCGTATCCATACATACAACAGGGCTGATTTGGTGCTTGACCACGGTGACGGAGTGTATCTGTATGATGTGGAGGGAAATAAGTACCTTGATTTCGCGGCAGGTATAGCCGTATATGCACTTGGTTATAATTATAAGGATTATAATGAGGCACTTAAGGCACAGATTGATAAGGTTGTGCACATTTCCAACCTTTACTACAGTGAACCGCTTGCTGAAGCCGCACAGAAGCTTGTCAGGGCAACGGGGCTTAGCAAGGCATTCTTTACCAACAGCGGAACGGAGGCTATAGAGGGGGCGTTAAAGCTTGCAAAAAAATACGCATATCTTCGTGACAACTGTACGGACCATGAGATAATTGCCATGGAGCATTCGTTCCACGGAAGGAGCATGGGAGCACTGTCTGTGACTGGAAATGCGCATTACAGGGAGGCGTTCGGACCTCTTATTCCGGGAATACGCTTCGCTGAGTACAATAATCTTGAGAGCGTGAAGGCTCTTGTGAATAAAAAGACCTGTGCGATAATATGTGAGACTGTTCAGGGTGAAGGCGGAATTTTTCCTGCCGATAAGGAATTTCTGGAGGGACTTAGAAAGCTGTGCGATGAGAATGACATGCTTCTCATACTTGACGAGATTCAGTGCGGCATGGGAAGAACAGGCTCAATGTTCGCATACCAGCAGTACGGTGTTATGCCGGATGTGGTGACATCTGCCAAGGCGTTAGGCTGCGGAATACCTGTAGGAGCATTTGTGGCAGGAAGCAAATGCGATAAGGTTTTAGTTCCCGGTGATCATGGAACAACCTACGGTGGAAACCCTCTTGCAGCAGCTGCTGCGTCAAAGGTATTTGACTTATTTGCGGAAAATGATATTATAGGACATGTGAATGAGGTGGCACCTTATCTTATGGAAAGGCTTAAGGACTTTGCCGGCAGGCACAGCAGTGTCAAGGCGGTAAGAGGGCTTGGTCTTATGTGCGGTATGCAGTTTAAGGATGAACATCCGGTTGGAAATGTTGTAAGGGCTGCGAGAGAGCATGGGCTTATAGTTATCAGTGCGGGACTTAATACTCTCAGATTTGTACCGCCGCTTATTATTACTAAGCAGAATGTGGATGAGATGATTGATATTCTGGAGAAATGTGTATAAGACCGCCTCATAGTAATAATTGAAAGGTTATATTTTATATATGAGATCAGGTTCTGTTTTAAAAAGATTTATAGGTGCAGCTATGTGTGGAGCACTTGTTATGGCAGGTATATCCGGCTGCAGGATTCAGTATGTCGAGGATGAGACAGCATCGGAGGAGACAACTGCCGGGAGTATGGAGGAGGACAGGCAGGTTGACATCAATTTATGGTACAGCGATGAGATATATTCGGATTATCTGAGTATGTGTGCCGCACAGTATGAGAATGCCAATAAAAATGTCCATATCAATATTGAATATATACCTGAGACAGATTATATGTCCACACTTACCTCAGAAGCGGTAAAACCGGGAAAGGTGGATTTGTACCTGGTTGACAATGACAATTTAGAGCAGGTAAAGCTTGCCGGTATTGCCTCCGAAAACCGTCTTACGGACATATATAATGTGTACAACTATAGTCAGACTGCGCTCAATGCCTGCACATATAATGATAAGCTTATCGCATATCCATTAAGCTATGATACGAGCTTTCTTATCTATAACAGGGATTATGTGCAGGATGCCGATATGAGTAATTTTGAGGCAATCAAGCTTTTTGCGGAAAATCTTGAGGTTCCGGCAGGCAGCAGCATAAGTTCGGTTTTTACATGTGACCTTAAGGATATTTTTTATAATTATGGATATCTGGGAGCGTACCTTGATATAGGCGGAAAAGCTGGAGACGACAAGACAAATATATTCAATATTACAACCGACCTCACAAAAGCGGCGGAATTATATAAGCAGCTTATTGAATATTTTTACATTGATATTAACAGTGTGGACTACTATTCATGTATCAATGATTTTGAACAGGGTTCCATTGTGTTCACCATCGGCGATGTACAGATGTATCAGAGGGCGAAGGTTCAGGATGGGTTAAATGTCGGAGTGGCAGCTTTCCCGGATATGAGTGAAGAGGTAAAGAGTGCACCGCTGTCTGTTACAACTGTGGTGGCGGTCAATCCTTTTTCTGATGATATAGCGGTTGTGGAGAGCTTTGCAAAGTTCCTCACATATACCGGTGCAGGGAGATTATATGAGACAGCGGGTGTGCCGTCATGCAGGAGAATAGACAATGAGGACGAGAATCTTGACAGGATATACGAATCCTATGACAAGTCTGTTCCTAAGCTTAAGCTTATGTACAGCGATGAATTTTATGCGCTGCTTGAAATTACAATGCACCAGCTTGCGGAAGGGACAGGGGATGTGCAGAGCCTTTCTAATGTGCGCGATTACCTTTATAAGAACTGGCAGTCTGACGGCGGAACAGATAGTGAGTCCGGCAGTGAAGAACAATAGATGAAAAATAGAGTTGGAAATGTTGAAAACCCGGTTGCAATAGCCGGGTTTTTTGGTTACAATAAAAAGGCAGGTTATCTTTCCTGAAATAGAGGGACCTTATGAGACAGACA
>ENA-OPXC01001901-OPXC01001901.1-human-gut-metagenome-genome-assembly--contig:-NODE-1901-length-13466-cov-3.302587_pt1 | contig 13466 bp, 9 predicted proteins | sample MGYA00241512_ERZ502016 | MGnify/ENA primary metagenome ERZ502016 (study PRJEB25962, sample SAMEA2043043) | human gut metagenome | biome: human gut; feature: human-associated habitat; material: faeces...
CGCCCACGCCCGCCAGCGACTTGCGCTCCGCCTCGGGGATGCCCAGACGCTCAAAGGTATCCTTGATGTCCTGCGGCACGTTTTTCCAGTCGTTCTGCATCTTCGTGTTGGGCCGGACATAGGTGGCGATGTGGTCGATATCCAGCCCCGCCAGCGAGGGGCCCCAGTCCGGCAGCGGCGTCTCGTTGTAGATCTGCAGGGCGTGGAGCCGGAACTGCTGCATCCACGCGGGATCGTTCTTTTCCTGCGACAGCCTTTCCACAATGGCGGGTGTCAGGCCCGCCTCCATGCGGTAGGCGTCGTGCTCCGCGTCCCGGATGTCGTATACGCTGCGGTCAATGTCGTCCACATGGGTCTTTTCGCGCATGACGGCACCTCCGTTCACTGCTGCAGGCCGGTGAAGCCGTGCTCGTTGATGGCGTCCACCAGCTCCGCGCCGCCGTTTTTCACGATGACGCCGTTCTCCATGACGTGGGCGGCGTCCACCGGCAGGGACTCCAGGATGCGGGTGCTGTGGGTGATGATCAGCAGCGAGCCATGCTGCTTCTCCCGGTACAGCCGGACGCCTCGGGACACGGTGCGCACCGCGTCCACGTCCAGCCCGGAGTCCGTCTCGTCCAGAATGGCCAGACGCGGCTCCAGCATCAGCATCTGCAATATCTCGGCCTTCTTCTTTTCTCCGCCGGAGAAGCCCACGTTCAGGTCGCGGTCGGCGTAGCTCTCGTCCATGTCCAGCATGGCCATGGCGTCCTTCAGCTTTTTCTTGAAGTCCCACAGCCGCAGGCGGCTGCCGGTCTTCTGCTCCAGCGCCGTGCGGATAAAAGCGCTCAGCGTCACACCCGGCACTTCCAGCGGGTTCTGGAAGGACAGGAAAACGCCCTTCTTCGCGCGCTCATTGACGGGCATCGAAGTAATATCCTCACCGTCAAACGTGATGCTCCCCCGCGTCACCTGATAGGCAGGGTTGCCGGTGATGGCATAGCCGAGGGTGGATTTGCCCGTGCCGTTCGGGCCAAGGAGGACATGGGTTTCATCCGTGCCGACGGAGATGTTGACCCCGTGGAGGATTTCCTTTTCGCCCACCTGAACGTGCAGGTCGCGGACGGACAGCAATTCAGCGTGTTTCATATTGCAAAAGCCCTTTCTCTGGCTGATTGATGAATCATTCTTGTGCGGCAGCTTATAACCTACTTCCGCAATAGGATTTTACTCCCGATTCCCATGCTTGTCAAGAGGAATATGCAAATTCCTATGGATTTTGAGTGTTTTGGAATGCGTGCGAACGCCGCAGATTCCCCGAAAAAAGCGCATCCCCTTCGCGTTTGGAAGAGGATGCGCCCCGTTTGTCAATCAGCCCAGCGGCTTGATTTCGGTGATTTCAAAGAACAGCGCGGTTTCGCTGCCCTTGACGTTGAGCACCTTCAGCAGTTCTTCGTCCGTCACCTGCTGGAGCACCATGCGCGCACCGGCGGTGATGTAGGGCTTTGCGCCTTCCTCGGTGGAGGGGTTCGCGGCGTAGACCGCCAGCGCTTCGCCCGTGCGGAGCAGGTTCTGCTTCGTCTGGTTCTCCGCCAGACCCATCTGGATGTAGTACTTGTCCTCGTTCTTCACGCACGCGAAGATGAACACGCCCGCGTTCGCCGTGCCGTCGGGGTTGGTGGTGCACACGAGGTACGTGCCGGAGAAGGAGTTGATGGCGTTCATCAGGTCATCCCCGGTCAGGGCGGAATCCGCGTAGTAGCTCGCGACGGACGCGGAGGTGAACGCATCGGTTTCTTCCGCCAGCACCGCCGTCATCGACAGCGACAGGACAAGCGCGCACACCAGCGCAAGCAGCTTCTTCATAAATAGAACCTTCCTTTCGCGCGTCCAGATTTTTCCCCGGAATCGCGCCTGTGATAGTTCTATTTTACACCCTACCTGCGTTCTTGTCAAGGTTTTCACAAAGCATTTTCCCCGCCCATTTTTAGGCATTCCAGCACCGTTTGCAGCATCTTTTCCGAATCCACCGGCTTGTTCAGGAACAGGTTCATGCCTGCCTCGCGGCTGCGCTGTTCGTCCTCGGAGAAGGTATTTGCGGTCATTGCTACAATCGGGATGGTCGCCGCATCCGGGCGCTGCATCGCGCGAATCGTCCGCGTTGCTTCCAGTCCGTCCATCAGCGGCATCATCACGTCCATCAGGATGCAGTCAAACGTACCCGGTTCGCTTTCGGAAAAGCGGCGAACCGCCTCCTGCCCGTTCCACGCCTGAGCGACAATCGCGCCCGCACCCTCCAGTATGTACTGGCTGATTTCCATGTTCAGCTCGTTATCCTCCACCAGCAGTATGTGCGCGCCCTTGATGGACACCGCCTGCTCCGGCTTGGCGGATTCCGCTTTCGGCGGATTCGGATCTACGCGGAACGGCAGGGTGATGTAGAACGTTGTGCCGACGCCCAGTTCGCTCTCAAAGTGGATTTTGCCGCCCATCTGCTCGACAAGTTCCTTGGCAATCGGCAGCCCCAGCCCCGTGCCCTTGTAGGCCGTGCGCGCGCCGGATTCCTCCTGCGCGAACGCCTCAAACGCGTGCTGCTGGAACGCCGCACTCATGCCGCGTCCCGTGTCGGCACAGGTGAAAAGGAACGTCGCCGTCGTGCCGTCAAAGCCTTTCTCCTCGCAGGAGATGGTCACGCTGCCGCCGGGGCAGTTGTACTTGACCGCATTGCCGACAACGTTTTGCAGCACCTGATGCAGGTGCATCGGCGAGCCAATCAGGTTTTCGTGATTCCACGCCAGCGTCTTGCAGGACACCTGCACGTTTTCGTGCCACGCCTGCCCCTCCACCATCGTCACAATTTCGCTGACCATCTGGCGCAGGTTGAACGGCTTCTCTTCCAGCGTCACCGCGCCGGATTCGAGCTTGTTCATGTTCAGCACATCGTTGACCAAATCCAGCAGGAAGCCCGATGCGGTCATAATTTTCTCGCGGCACTCTTCCTGCTTCGCTTCGTCTCCCACATATCGGCGGCTGATTTCCACCATGCCGCGGATGCCGTTAATCGGCGTGCGGATATCGTGGCTCATGCGGCGCAGGAAGTCCGTTTTGACGATGTTGGCGCGTTCGGCGTCCTCCGCCGTCTTTTTCAATTGCAGCTGATAGTCGCGTTCGCGTTCCTTCTCCGCCGTCACGTCCTGCGTCACCATCAGCACCGATTCGAGCCTGCCGCGGCGGTCGTAGTTCTGCGGCAGCGTCGTCATCAGGTACACCTTTTCCTTCGGGTCGCGGAACTCCAGCGTCAGGTTCGGGTTTTCCTTCAAGCGCTGCGCCAAGGTCGTCAGGTCGCAGTAGCTGATGAACGCCTCGCGGAAATCCGGCGCAACGTTTTGAGCCGCCTGCATCTGCACCACTTCGTTCATGCTCCATGTGCTGTCCATCTTCATCAGCTTCTCCACCGGGTGCTTGATGATGCGCACCGTGCCGCGCTGGACGTTAACAAGGAACGTGAAGCAGTAGATTTCACTGATGGCGCTGATAATCCGCGCCTGCTCGCTGTTCCTCTCCAGTGCGCGGCGGGACTGCTGGGCGCGCAGCCACGCGAAGCAAAGCCAGATTGCCATGTAAAGCAGCGTGCCGTAAAGGAGAATGGTGTTGCGGGAATTGTAGACGGCAAGATCCGGGAACATGGCGTACACCGAGTAGTTCTCAAACGCCGTGCGCTTGCCCGACCACGCCGTCATACCGTCAACAATGTGCAGCCGCCCCGATTCGTCCCACTGCGCATGGGGGATGCTGCCTTCCTCGATTTTTTTTACGTTGCGCCCGACGATTTCGGCGCTGCTGGAAGCAATGATGGTTTTGCCGTCCGACACGGTGACCGTGCCGTTCATTGCAAACGTGAAGCCGCTGAAGAGTGTCTCCAGCTTCATGTCGCTCGCGTCCTCTTCCTCGCGCTCGGCGTATGCCACCACAAGGCCCGGCGCGTCCTCGCGCGCGACGGCGGCGAAATCCACCGTGCGGTCGCCCACCTGCATCCGCGTCATGTATGCCTTCACGGGGTAATCCACAATCTCCCGCACCGTCGGCTTTTGCAGCATTGAATGCAGCGCCGCCGCTGCGTCGCCGTCAATCGTCGTTTGGATGACGGCATTCATGTCCGCATCAAGGATGACGATGCCCGTCAGCCGCTGCGCATAGGCATACCGGTCAAGCTGTTCGTTCGTTATCACCCCTGCTTCCGCGATGCGGGAGTTGAGCTCCGCCGTTTTGTCCAGCAGGCGGATTTCGCTCTTGGCGCGTTCGTTCGACATGGCGTTGAAATACTGTTCGAGCCGCGCCAACGCAAAGTCAAGCGTTGCATCCATTGCCTGCCAGACATTGCGTGTATCATGCCACGTCAGCACAACAAAGGATGTGACAAGCATTACCAGATACAGTGTCAGCGGCATCCAGAGCATGCTGATGAAGCCTCGCCGCTTATGAGAGGTTTCCTGTTTCATTTGCTTTCGATTCCTCCCATGCGGACGGTGCCGTTGATGCCGTATGCCGTCAAAATCTCCGCCATCGTGCCGTCCGCCGCCATTTCAGCCAGCGTCTGCTCCAGCTGCCGCGCCAGTTCCTCGTGCGTCCCCTTCTGGAACGCGACGCCGAGTTCCGCCGTGCCCAGCAGGGTTTCCAGCTTCCGGTAGCGCCCTTCATTCTCCGCAAGGAAGATGTTCAGCACGCACTCATGCCCGACAATCGTGTCCGCGTAGCCCTTGCGCATGACGGCGAACACCTCCTCCATCGACGAGAAGCTGTACACCGTTTTGACCTTCGGGATGCCCGGCTGATCCTGCCGAATCAGCAGATATTCCGCCCAGCTCGTCGCCTGAACCGCCGCGCGGCAGCCCGCCAAATCAGCCAAATCCGCATAGGCGCTGTCCGCGCGCACCACCGCCACCAGACGGCTGAACAGGTTGAGTCGCGCCCATGTGTACTTGTCCTCGCAATTGTTCATCATGAACCCGCTCCACAGGCAGTCCACCGTGCCGTCTGCCAGCGCTTCGTCCTTATCCTCCCACGCCACATGGCGGAAGACAGGCGCATAGCCCATGCGCCGGAAGGCTTCGCGCGCCATCTCAACATCCACGCCCTGCGGCGAGCCATCCACGTTGTAGTAGCTGTACGGCTGATATTCGTCGCTGCCGATGATTATTTTCGGCAGATTCTCCCCTTCCTCCGCCCGCGCCGACGGCAGGAAGAGCAGCGCAAACAGGAGAAGCAGCGCACTGCTCCTCCCGATAAACCGACCAAGATTCCACTTCTGTTCACGCATGTTTTTTGTCCTTATGCCAGCTGCTGCACGGCGTCCAGCACAATCTGCTGCTGCTGCGTCACGGCATCGTAGAGGGCAGTATCCGTCAGCGGCTTGCCCCCGCGCATCTCTTCCGTCAGCGCGAACGCGGCGCGGTACAGGCCGTCAAAGCCAAGGTTCTGCGCCACGCCCTTGAGCGTGTGCGACGCGCGGAACGCCGTTTCCCAGTCCTGCGCTTTCACCGCTTCGGTCAGCTGGGCGTAGGTTTTGTCGTCGGCATACTTCTTCACAAAGCGCAGCACCATCGACTCCTTGGGGATTCTGTTCAGGGTTGCGTCATAATCGCCGCCGACTGCGGCATAAAACTCCTTGAGCGTCATGGATTTTTCCTTTCTTTTGCGTCCGGCAGCAAAAAAATGCCGTATAATGGAAAATGTTCATCCGAATGCAGGATTCCACTTTCTATTATACGGCGACAATGGGGATTGTCAAGCGGGTTACATTCATTGCAGCCGAACTTGCAACCGTTGTCTTGCGAATATTACGTTTTGGGGCGATAGACGCCTGTTTTTACTTTGCTGATGATTCTGTCGAGTGCTTTCACCTGTGTCCATTCTTCACCGCCGATTTGGACGAAGAACACACGAAGCTGTTTGGCCAGTTCGATGGCTTCTTCCTCGCGTCCCAGCAGCGCAAGTGCACGAACACGCGCCGACTCGACCACCTTTGCATCAATTTCCCCCATCTGCTGGCGCACAATCGGCAGCACCTGATTTAGGGCTTCATTTGCTTCCTTTCCCTGTTTTAATTCGAGCAAATTAGAGATATACGCCATTTTGAAACAGCAGTACAGTGAGTTGTTTTCACCAAATAGTTTCTGCACTTTTTTAAGCGCATCAACTACAGTCTCCTGTGTTTCCAGCCTTCTCCCCATTTCCTGCATAATCGTCACATAATTGTACAGTGCCGTAAAATACGTTTTTGTGTTTTTCGGCGTATGCTCAACAGCAGCCTTCGCGTAAGAAAGTGCCTTGTCATATTCCTCCAGAATATGAAAAACCAATTCGCACCCTTCATAGAAGGCAAACGGCAAATTGTCAACATCCTTCGTTTTTTCTTCCAGTAGCTCCGCCAGTGCTTTGATTCGCTCTCTGGGCATACCTGCCAGTCCCATTGCACAAAGCACCTGCGCAAGCTGCCCAGCCGCATCAACCACGCGCTTTGGTTCATCCAACGCTTCCATAAAGCAGGAAATGGCTGCATCCAAATCTTCTTGCGGCACACTTTCCTTGTTCAGCAGTGCAATAGCAGTTTTCTCCGCTCTCATTGCCGCTGCATTCGGATGGTTCAGCGGAATCAGTTCGCCAATTCGTGCAAGGAATTTGCTGGTATTTTCACGCTCCATCTGCTGCGCCTGATTGCCACAGGTCAGCAGCATAAACTCTATATCATCTTCACAAGCGCTGGAAAGATTCGCAATCACTTTTTCGCCATCTTTCACCAAATCGCCGCCCAGAATGGAATCAAGTGCCAAACTGAAACATCCGTCCAAGAAGCGTCCATGTTCTGTCTTTTGAAGTTCACCTTGCTTCTTTTGTCGCCACAATTCCAGTCGTGCGGCAGGAATTTCTCCCCCATGAAGATTCAAAAGGTAAAAAATCGCCACTGTCATGCCGCCCATGGTTTCCACAGGCGCATCATCGAAGTCTGAAATTGCGTACAGCGCCAGCGACATCAGCGGCGCCGTCCGATAATCTGTCTCGCGGTAATGCTCTTTGCACTCCTCGAACACCTCCGCCAGCCTCGGCACCTTCTCCATCGGCGGCAGCAGCGGCCGGAAGCTCTCCGCCAGCACGGGGTGCATGGCGTATCCGCGCCAGTTCGATGTCAGCAGCCCGTAATCCGCCGCGGTTTCGAGCGCGGAGAGCAGCTCATCCTCCGTGCCGAAGTCGCGCAGGAGGGTCAACGCGTCCCGCACCGGGATTGTCCACGCCGGAAACGTGGCGAAAACCGCCAGCACCTGCCTTTCGCGATCGGTCAGCGCGTCGGAGGACACCATCTGGGCGATTCTCTGCGCAATCGCGCTGAATTTGCCGCCCGCCAGCCGCAGTCCCTCCGGGCTGATGCGGTCAAGCTCTTCCAGCAGCTGCGCCATCGTCCAGCGCTTCATCTTCGCCAGATGCGCCAGCAGGATAATTGCCAGCGGATGCCCCGCCACGCGCGAAAGCACCTGATGCAGCGCTTCCGTTTCCGCGCTGCCCATGCTTTTCAAGTACGGGTCGTGCTGGACAAACAGCGCCCTGCTCGCTTCCTCCGACAGCAGCGGCACGGCGATATTCCGGAAGCCCTCGCCCAGCGGGAAGCGCGTCGTCACCAGCACATCGCAGCCCCAATGCTCAATCTCGCGCAGCCCCTCGTCCGCTTCCGGCGGCATATCGACGCTGTCAATCAGCAGCAGCGTCCGCCCCTGATAAGGCGCTTCCAGCTTCTCGCGCACCGTTGAGAGCACGTTCTCCTCCGCCACGCCGTCCAAGCCGTCAAACGCCATGCGCAGGCTCGCCGTCAGACTTTTTTCGTACTGCACCCACGCCATGCGGCTGAACAGCTCTTCCTTCGCCAGCAGCGCCAGCGCCTGCCGGGTCATTTCCGTTTTGCCGATGCCGCCCATGCCCGTCACGGCGATTTTGCCGCCCTGCCGAATCGCGTCCGTCAATTGCGGCAGACACGAAGCCGCATCCATGACGTATTCATCCTTTGATAGCCCCTGCCGGCACAATTCGCAGTTGCGCCCCGTCATCGACAGCGGCACGCGCCGCCCGAACGTGACGTGCGACGACAGCAGATACAGCGCCTGCGCCGAGTGCTCCTGCGCCTGGCAGAAGTCCAGCAGCTCGCGGCTTCCCATTTCCGGCCCGTAGAACGCCAGCAGCACCAGCCACGAGAGCGTCAGCATGTCCACAAACGTGCGCGGCAGCGTCTCCCGCGATTGCTGCAGGTTCTCAAACACCTGCTCGTGCTCCGGCTTCATGCACTCCTCGTTTTCCATCATCATGCGCACGAAGTCGGGCAGGGCGCGCGTGAGGGCATCGGCATCGTAGTGCGCGCTGCGCAGGAAATCCTGCACCTGCTGGCTCAGGCGAATCAGCGTCTCCCCGGACAGCAGCGCGTTCATCTCCTGCTGCAATTTGGGCGGAAGCGGCTGCACGCCCGTGCGGTTCATCATGTCGCTCAGCCGCCGCGAGCGCTGCGTGCCTCCAAAGAGCGACGCGTGCCATTCCGGCGGAATGATTCCGTCGAGCACTTGCGCCCAGAATTTCACCAGCGTCAAGCCCTTGCGCTCCGCCGCGGGAATCACCCCATGCGGATACAGCCCCGGCAGATTGTCCGTCAAAAAGCGATAGACGTTTTTCGGGGTCAGTACTTCCTTTGTGTTTGCACCGCTTTCCATTTTCCAATTCCACTCCCTCAACCTGATACGATTTCCGAATGTAAACAAGCCAAAATACGCTGCGGATTTTTTCATCTGGCTGCCGCGAAGTGGAATGCGCGGACGTCAAAGGGAAAAACGTGCAGGCTGATGGCTCATGTTGATTCAGAAATCGTATGAATTTACCTGTTTAATTATAGCGATTTTCGGCAAGGATTGTCAAGTGTTTTTTCCATATTTGGCTATCATTTTCCTATTTTTTTCGGCAACAAAAAACTCCGGGACGCAATGCCCGGAGAAAAAAATGACAGCTTTTTATGCCGTTTCCAATTGTTTTGGCGCGGCACAATTTCTCCCGCCCTGCGGGATATGCATTTGCTCACTCGTAAGACACCGAGCGTTTCGACGCCGCGTCATCGGGGAAAATGACAATCAGCGTGCGTCCGCGCAGGAGGGCGATTTCCTCGCCGCTTGCATCGTAGTAGACCGTGCGGGAGGTCATGCCGTCGCGCTTCCAATAGCCGGAAATATGCTTGCCGCCCAGGAAGAAATCCGCATTGCCCTCCGCCGCTTCGCCGTTTTCGCCGATGACGTACATAATCGGCTCATTCTTGTTGTTGTGGTTGTAGTCCACGCGCGTGAACTGCACAATCACGTTCTGGAAGGCAACGGCGCTGTCGTCCGAATCACGGTCGGCGTACCAGTTCGTCTTGCTCGTGCCCATGTAGCGCAGGTAGCCGTTCCACTCCTTGCGGTAGACAAGGCGCGAGTTGTAGAGCTTCGCGCTGTCCCCCCATTTGATGTAGACGCGGGTGGCGCTGTCGCCATCGGGCGCATCGTCGGTGAAGCGGAAGGCGTGGTTCGGCGCGACGTGGTCTTCCGGCACGAGGCGGCTCATCGCGGCGACGTTTGCATCCACATCATAAGGGGATTTCGCGCCCGCGCGGCTGGTAAAGTAGCGCTTGAAGTTCGTGCCGCCCGTAATGCCGCTGAAGATAACGCTCCTCAAGTCCGCGCCGAGCCGCTTGATTTCCGCCTTCACGTCGCTCCCTTCCACCTCCTGCTGACCGTAGAACAGGAAGCCGCCGCCCCACTCCTCGCTCAGCCACACATGCCCAATGCGCGCCGAGCGCACAAAGCCGACCGAATCCGGGATCATATCGGAAAAAACGGCAGTGATGCGCGTTTCGTGGCTCCTTGTCAGCGGCGTTTCGTAGAGGATATCCGCATACGCCACGCCCCACGGCGCGCGGTTGCCCACGCCGCCGCCGTCATTGCCGATTTGCACCAGCATGGGCAGATAGCGCCCTGTCGCCGCCAGCCCCGCGTACCCCTCCGGCACATAGAGCTTGCTCAGCGTCCGCCCGGTCGTCGGGCTGATGCCGTCGGGCGTTTCATTCTCCCCCGCTTCCGTCAGGGGGATGTTTCGCGCTTCCTTCGGGTCAATGGTCGTTTCTGCCAGCGCCTGCGCCAGCAGAAGGCACAGCGCCGTCAACAACGCGGCGATTCGCTTCATCCCTTGCACCCCCGTTACTTCTTAATCGTCGTCACGCCGTCGTCGCAGCGGAAATACACTGTGTCCGGCTCCAGCGTCACGCCGTCCTTGGCGAACAGCTCATCCACCGTCAGCAGAATGTACCCCTGCTCGTAGAGCCATTCCGCCATCACTTTCGCGGTGTTTGGCGTGTTGTCCTTGATGTCGTGCATCAGCACAATATCGCCGTCGGTGAACTGCTTCTTGGTCTTGCTCATAATCAGCGACGTACTGCGCCCGCGCCAGTCGTAGGTATCCACCGACCACTGGATGTACGCCCAGCCGACTTTCGCCTTGATCATCGCCGGATACACGCCGTAGGGCACGCGGTCATAGCGCGTCGGGATGCCGATGATGGAAATCAGCGCATTGTTGACCTTCTCCGGCATGGCGCGGAGGGTGGCGGCGCTGATTTTCCGCGCGTCGCCGTGCGTCCAGTTGTGGCTGGCGACGGCGTGACCCTCGTCGTGCGCGCGCTGCACCAAATCGGCGTAGGGCTTCATGTTCTTGCCAATCATGAAGAAAGTGCCGGGCGCGCCGACCTCCATCAGGCTGTTGAGGACTTTGGTGGAGTTGGTGCGCGTCGGGCCGTCGTCAAACGTCAGCGCGACGGTCTTATAATAGGAAAGATTGTCCGTCTCGATTTGCGCCTTTTCGGTCATGTACTCTCGGATGTCGGGGTAGAACAGCGTCGTCTCAATCAGCGTGTGATGCTCCGGATAGAACGCGTCCGCCGAGAGGTGAATGACCAGCGACATGCCGTGCAGCGTGAAGTCGAGATTCCGCAGCCCCTCGTCCGACAGCACCTGCGCAACGGCATCCGGGTCAGGCGTTTCATCCGGGAAATAGTAGTTGATTTGGGCTTTGAGCTTCTCGCGCAGAATCGTCCAGCCCTCGCTGCCTTCGGGGAAAATGTCCGTCAGCAGGATTCTTTCGCCGGTCGTCATGTCGAACGTGCGGCTGGTGAACTCCTGCGCAATCAGGTCGCGGTGGTAGGTCGTGCGCGCCTGCACGAGGAAGCTCATCCACGTCAGCCCCGTTTTGCTATGGCGGATTTCAACATCCAGCCGGCTATTCTTATCGCCGTTCGCTTTCCCTGCTTGGAGCGTCGGGGCGATTTTGTCCGCATACGCCTGCGCCAGCCCATTGATTTCGTCATCGACGCTCGTCAATGCGGTTTTGACCGACCACAGCCGGATGCCGCTCTTGTTGCTCTGCTTGGAATCGGTATACTTCGCCGTCACGCGGTGGCACGCCTGCATTCCGCCCTCCGCCGATGCGGATGCGGGCAGCATCGTCAGCAGAAGGATAGCTGCAAGCAGGCAGGCAATGTACTTCTTCATCATCGGAATGCTCCTTTCCAATGCGCGCGAATGTTGCGGCTTCATGCGCTAAGCCGCAGCTGGTTCTAAGGCACCACCTCATTTGTGCGGTGTTGCCTAAAAATTAGGGTGATTTTTTTCCGCTGCTCCCGTCGCTTCTGCGGACGCGAAGTTGTTCCTTTCTGGCGCGCCAGAAAGTAACCAAAGAGCGCCCAGAGGGGGCTGAAGAGGGTGCAAGTCTGGACTTCAGCCTCCTCTGGACTCCCCCCGCTTCTTCCATTTCTTGCGGGAAAAAGCAGCGACGGCTGTCCGGCTTGTCGGCACTTCCCTTGCGCTGTTTTTCGTGTGGAAAATACAAAATTCGCACTTGTTTGCGCAAAAAGAGACAGCGGCACAGGTACACACGCATTTTCCCGCCTTTTCGCGTCCTCTGCATTTTGCGGCAGCGGTTTTGCGGAATCGTATGGTTAATACTGCGTCGTGACCCCGTCCAGGCAGCGCCAGTACGCCTGATTCGCTTCCAGCGTCACGCCGTCCTTGGCGAACAGCTCGTCCACCGTTAGCAGCATGAAGCCGCGCTCCTCCAGCTTCGGGATGAACATCTCCGTCGCCTTGGCGGAGTTGATTTTCATGTCGTGCATGAGGATGATGCCGCCATCCTTGGTGCTGGCGGCTATGGTGTTGGCGGTGCGGTAGGCATCGGGGCCCTGATCGCCGCCGCTCCAGTCCTGCGCTTCCGCCGTCCACTGAATCAGCGGCCATCCGACGCCGTAGCTGCCCATGCGCTGCCACTGTCCACCGGGCGCGCGGGCATACGCCGGGGCAATGCCGATGGCGGCGATATGCGCGCGGTTGACCTTGTCGTACATGGCGCGGAACTTGCCGCCCTGCTCCTGATTCGCGTACAGGTGCTCGTAGAAGTGCGTCGCAATCGCGTGCCCCTCGTCGTGCTCCTGCCGCGCCAGATAGGCGAAGTCGCTGACGCGGCTGCCGACAAGGAAGAACGTCGCGCGCGCGCCGGTTTTCATCAGCGCATCCAGCACATGCGGCGTAATCCACTGGTTCGGGCCGTCGTCATACGTCAGCGCACAGAAGCGGTACAGGCTCGCGTTGTCCGTCTGCCGCTGCGCTTCTTCGGTCATGTACGCGCGAATCTGCGGATAGTACAGCGTCGCCTGCATCAGCTGCGGATGATTTTCGTACACCGACGGCAGCGGAATGACCAGCGACATGCCATAGAGCATGAAATCCGCCTGACCGAGGTTGTCGCAGAGCGCCTCGACCGCCGCCGCATCGGGCGTTTCGTCCGGATAATAGGCGCTTATCGTTTCCCGCACGGTCTGCGAAATCAGCGTCCACGCGGGCGAATCCGCCGGGAAAATGTCGGCAAGCGTGATTCGCTGCCCAGTCAGCATATCGTAGGTGCGCGTGGTGAACCGCACCTGCTGAATCTGCCGATGGTACTCCAGCCGCGCCTGCACCATGAAGCTCATCCAGCTCATTCCCGTCCGGCTGTGGAGGATGCGCACGGTGAGCGCGCTGTTCTGCGTGCGTTCCTTCCCCGGCTTTCGCAGCGCGGGGGTGATTTGCGCCGCGTAGTCATCCGCCAGCGCGTTCAGCTCGGCATCCACCGTGCCCAGCGCGGTTGTGATGTGCCACACGCTGATGGACGCGCCGTTTTGCGCGGTGGATTTCTGCTCGGCCATCGTCACCTGATGGCAGGGCTGAATCGGCGTGCCGTCCGTTTCGGCGGATGCGACCGTCACCATACACAACGAAAGAAGCAGGCAAATCCATCCCAGAAGCAGTCGCTTTTTTCCTTTTTTCATGGGCGGATGCCCTCCTTTCGCGCAGTGTTATACTATTTCCAGATAAGAATGCGCCAAGATGCGCCGCGAATTTTTCATT
>ENA-OPXC01001913-OPXC01001913.1-human-gut-metagenome-genome-assembly--contig:-NODE-1913-length-13407-cov-2.663346_pt1 | contig 13407 bp, 9 predicted proteins | sample MGYA00241512_ERZ502016 | MGnify/ENA primary metagenome ERZ502016 (study PRJEB25962, sample SAMEA2043043) | human gut metagenome | biome: human gut; feature: human-associated habitat; material: faeces...
CAGACGGATCAGGTAAGTTCATCGCAACTGCGTTCCGTAATGCAAAGATCTCTGAGGAGGTCATGAAGCTCCTGAACGAGAGAGACGGACTTGCACTTGGTATCTGTAACGGATTTCAGGCACTCATCAAGCTCGGTCTTGTGCCTTACGGCGAGATCAGACCACAGACAGATGATTCACCTACACTGACAATGAACAGCATCGGACGTCATCAGTCCAAGATGGTATACACCAAGGTTGTAACAAACAAGAGCCCATGGCTGAAGAAGGCAGAGCTCGGCGGAGTATACACAATTCCTATCTCACACGGTGAGGGTCGTTTCGTTGCAAGCAAGGAATGGTGCGAGAAGCTCTTTGCAAATGGACAGGTTGCAACACAGTATGTCGACATGAACGGCAACCCAACCATGGACGAGTACTACAACGTCAACGGTTCATACTATGCGATCGAGGGTATCACAAGCCCAGACGGACGTGTCCTTGGTAAGATGGGTCACTCGGAGCGTATTGGACAGGCTGTAGCTGTAAACGTATACGGCGACCAGAACCAGAAGATATTCGAGAGTGGTGTGGAGTATTTCAAGTAAGATAAAATATGAAACAGATCGATCACCGGGCTTTGCCTGGTGAGGTGATACATGAACGGGGACAGGTGGGAGCAATTGCCACACCTGTCCCTATTTTTTATCAGGGGGATATCAGGAGTGAATAAGTCGAAGAAACTAGTCAAATATTTCATAGTATTTTTAATACCGGTCATATGTCTTCTTATACATATGTACATAAGAGAGTGCTATCCATTTGGAAATAATACCATTCTGCTTGGGGATGCAAATGCACAGTATTACTGGTTTGAAAAATTTCTGCTTGAGAAGATAAAGAATGGTGAATCGATACTGTTTAGCTGGCAGGCAGGAATGGGATTTGAATTCTACCAGAACTTTTTCTATTATCTTGGCAGTCCATTCAATATAATAGCCATGATCATAGGAAACTGGGATATGGAGATAGGTGTTGCAGTCACCATGATGGTTCAGGTCGGTATGTGTTCAGTTACTATGTTGTATTATCTGAAGAACACGTCCAGAAACAGTGGAAAAACCGGAATATTAAATGACTGTATTTGTATGCTGCTGGCGATCGTGTATTCCATGTGTAATTATGTCCTGGCGTATCAGTATAATTATATATGGCTTATAAGTCTTATCTTGGCACCGCTTGTCTTGCTGGGAGTGGAAAGGTTAAATGAAGGCGTTGGAGAAAAAATGTACATTTGCAGTATGATCCTGGTGTTTATAACCAATTTTTATTTTGCTTGGTTTATATGTATACTTTCATTTGTATGGTTTGTGGACACGTGCGAGGGAAGTGCTAAGGTGGTAATAAGGAAGACAGCAAGGTATGTTTTCTTGTCGGTTATCTCTGCACTTTCAACCGCATTTGTTCTGCTGCCGTGCTATTTGGCTGTTGTTGGAAGAGATGGCATGACAGTACAGGAGGAAGCTGGATTATGGGGCTGGATTGGAAATATCGCAGATTTTATACAGAGCTTTTTCTGGAAAAGTCAGATAGATCAAGCCGGTAAAAAGTTATATACATATAATGGATACATCACGGTTACAGTGCTGTTTCTTGTAGCACTGTATGTGTTTAATCGAAATATCAGGTTGGCCAGAAGAGTGAAAAGAGTTATCGAGATACTGGTGATCGCGTTCCAGCTAAACTGGGTGCTCGGTTCGTATGTATTTCATGGATTTGCGTTTCCGAATTCGTACAGCAACAGATTTCAATTTATTCTGGGGATATTACTGCTTGTTACAGCTTTTGAGGAATTGATAAATATAACGCAGATAAGTATAAAGCAATGTGCGACAATACTTGCTGCTGGTGCGTTGATCGTATTTGTGACATTGATCAACACATCCGAGGTAAATGATCCGATATCTTATATGGTGACAATACTTATTGTTGTATATGGTCTTATATGTGTGTGCCTATATACAAGAAAAAGCATAGGCAGGAGTGCACTGGTCGTCAATATACTTGCCATATGTTTTCTGGAGCTCGTGTCGAATTATTTTATAGTAAGCGAAAGCAGCTATGATACAAGTGGCGAGAAAAACAGAGGAACTGAGTTTTGGATTGCTGATTATAAAAATATAGAAACTGAGATCGGTGAGAGGAAAACCTCATGGGTCGATTCACAGAGGGGAATGGGAAATTCTGATGCCAGTATTTTCTCATCCATACTGAACAGAAACACCTTGGATCTGTATAAGAAGACAGGCTTGTCATATCAGGGAAATGGCGGATCATATACTTACAGATGTACAACACCGCTGACAAGTACACTTTATAATGTACGGTATGTGCTTACGGACCATCAGATGTATTTTGGCGGCTATGAAAGCATTTACAGTAAGAGTGTATTCAATACATATAAAGATAAGACTATGACGTATTCTGTGAGTGAGAGTCCATACACTGCCGGGCTTGGGTTCCTTGTGAGCAGAGATGTTGAGAACTGGGATTCGGATTCAGACGATCCGTTTGAATTTCAGAATAAATTTGTAGCCTGTGCACTGGGTGAAGACAATATATTTGAAAAGATAGACATAGAAAATGTATCTGTTTCGCCGTTTGGAAGTGAGATATTATCTCAAGATGATTTTGATATCGAATACAAGAACATATGGGCTGCGGATGGACTGTTTTATGTGACAAATACATATGAATTCACTGTTCCGGCTGATATGCACATGTATATTTATGCGTATGATGATGATCAGGTATGCTGCAAATTATATATAGATGATGAGCCTGTAGTTGATGATTCGTCATATATGTCTATGTCGGAAATGCTCGATGTCGGGAATGTTCGAGAAGGTCAGAGGATAAAGTTAATGGTAAGCAATAGTTCTCTGGCTGGTACTATAGGAAGAACAAATGTACTTGTGTACAGTTACAAAGATGATGTTATGAAAAATGTTGTTCAAAAGCTAAGAAGCGGCAGATTTTATGTAAAAAGTACGGGGACAACAAAAGTGATTGGAACTGTTAAGACCGATGAGGCTGGAATCTTGTATACGTCTATACCGTATTACAAAGGCTTTAAGGTGTATGTGGATGGAGAGCAAAAAAAGCTGGTGGCAATAGTCGGAGCTATGTGTGGAGTTGAGCTTTCATCAGGAGAGCATGAAATTGAGTTTAGATATTTCCCTTATGGTCTGAAGATTGGTATAATGGTTTCGATTATAGGAGCAGCTTTGCTATATATATTTTTGAAGAGAACAAAACACGATAAGCGGGGATTACATGAAAAAAACTAAGATCAGAAAAGAAAAGATATTTAAATATATAATAGCTTTTATGATACCGGTTATTTGTATAGTGGCGCATATGATTATGACTAATTGTTATCCGTTTGGAAAAAATTCGGTTTTGCTGGGAGATTCAAATACCCAGTATTATGCATTCTATATGGAGTTGTCTGACAGGATTAGAAATGGTAAATCGTTATTTTTTAGTTGGAGTATGGGGCTGGGATATGATTTCTATTCTAATTTCTTTTATTACCTTGCAAGCCCATTTAACCTCATAGCCGTAGCATTTGGCGGTTCTCATGTGGAGATGGGAATGATTGTTACAATGTGCGTCCAGGTGGGACTCTGCGGCGTTGCTATGACTTATTTTTTGTCTCATACCAGTAGAAATATTATGAGACAAGGCTTGCTGAATGATATGGTCTGCGTTGTATTTGGAATGGCATATTCAATGTGCGATTATATTCTTGCTTATCAGTACAATATTCTATGGCTGATATGTCTTCTGCTTGTGCCTCTTATGATGCTGGGAATTGAATGGTTGGTGGAAGACGGAGATGTAAAACCTTATTTTGTTATACTGTTTTTGTCGTTAGTGTTTAATTTTTATTTTTCGTGGTTTGTAGCTATTATGGCTGTAGTGTGGTTTGTGGATGTAAGAAAGGAAAACGCAGCTGTATTCTGGCGGTGTTTAGTTCGTTTTGTAATCACATCCATAGTGGCCGCACTTAGTGCATGTGTTGTTCTAGTTCCGTGCTTTCTTGCAATACTGGGAAGAGAGGGGGAGAGCTCAGTTTCTGTGGATGTGCGATTTAACAGTCTGGGGAATCTTGGGAGCTTCTTTCAGAGTTTTTTCTGGGGAAGTAATATAGATGTGACAGGAAGAGTTTTGTATGGAAGAAATATGTATATGGGAATAGCTCTACTTTTCCTTGCAGTTGTATATATGTTTAACAAGAAAATAAGATTTCTGTCCCGTATAAAAAGGCTGACAGAGATAGGAATTATGATAATCAGTCTGAATCTGGCAGGAGCGGTTTTTGCACTTCATGGCTTTACATACCCTCATACGTTTTCTTGCAGATATGCGTTTATTCTGGTTGTTCTGCTTATTGTGTCTGCATTTGAATGTGTTACAAACTGGGTAAAGCCGCACATTTGGGAGGTGGCTGCGACTGGTTTGATCTTTTCCGGATTATATGTGTTGGTTTTTTTGAAAAATGATGAGACACAGAGTATTGTCTGCTATATGGCAACTATGATGATTACTATATATTTATTCATGGTGTATACATTGCAGGCAAGAAACAGCATAAAGAAAAAATCGTTAATTATGAATTTTGTTATTGTGCTTTTAGTAGAACTGACAGCAAATTCCGTGTATGTAAATAAGGATAATTATACAACTAGTATGGAAAAAATTGGAGGAATTGATTATTGGGGGGCGATGTATGGCGACATGGATGACAGTGATCTAAACAGAAAGACATCTTGGGTGTTATCAGAAAATAATACTGCATATTCAGATACGAATATTTTCACATCAATCATTAATAACAAGGTGACCTGGCTTTTTGGTTCGTTGGGGATGGTGTATCAGAAGCATGGGGCAACGTATGCATATAGGAACACTACACCGGTGACGGCGCTCATGTTCAATGTGAAAAATGTACTGTCAGATACAGATGCATATTATGGAGGGTATAGCAAGGGAGAGAAATATCGTATCGAAGATAAAACGTATGATATAGACAAGAATATTGCGTGGTATACAACAAAATTTGCAACAGGACTGGGATTTTCTTCAGGTTATGCAATAAAAAACTGGGATATATCAAATGTTGATCCTTTTGTAGTTCAAAACAATTTTGTAAAGGCTGTATCGGGTGTGGATGGTGTGTTTACGAAGGTGGATGCCAGCGAATTTACAGATTATGATGTGAAGTATATGGGCTCTGTTTCGGATAAAGAACCTTTTACTGGTGGTATAAGTCTGAAGAGAAAAAGCGATACAAATGCATACAGCTATATAAACACTTCTATAGGAGAAGGTTCATACGCCAGCCAGATTTATATGTTCGTAGTTCCGAGAGCTATGCATTTATATGTGAGTCTGGAGGATTCTAATAGATTTTGCAGTGCAGTAACTGTGGATGGAAAGATAATAGAAGAGATAGATAAAAATGCTTCATATGCTGTACCTAAAGGAGTGCTTGATCTGGGAAATCTGAAGAAGGGGCAGAAGATTGAGATACAGGCTGTTAATTTATCATCTGTGCTAAAAAAAGGTGTAACATTTATAAGTTTTTATGAGTATCATGATGACAGAATGCAGGAGTGCATGGTGTATGTTGAGGACAGTTCAATGGTTATTGAATCTGCGAAGGATACATATATAAAAGGTAAGGTTACTGCAAAACAGGATGGGATACTATATACGTCTATTCCATATTATAAGGGATTTACTGCATATGTGGATGGGAAAAAGACTGATATAACAACTTTGGCAGATGGGGCACTTATTGGCGTGGAGCTGACTGAAGGCACACATACAGTGGAATTCAGATATGTACCATATGGGTTTAAACTGGGTTTGATATTATCTTTTATAGGATGGGGTATAGCTGTTATATATATGAGACATATCACACCCCCACCCACTCCATAAATTTCTTAATAGCCGTGCTCTGATTCTTTACCCCTGAGTATGCGAAGCCGACACTTCTGCTAGGGATAGGCGTATCCAGCGGAAGCTCGGTTATCCCCCCGGATGAGAGCTGTTCATGTGCGAATTCACGTACCACGCTGGCAACGCCCATGCCGATGGCGGCGAAGTCGATGAGAAGATCCATGTTGTTGATCTCTAATACCTGGCTGCAGTGGATACCTTGGCTGCGGAGATAGTCGTCCACATGGGTACGGGTTACGTTGGCTTCCTCGAGAACCATGAGGTTGGAGTTTTCGAGGATATCTGTTGTTGTGATATTGGAGTGATTTGGCAGACTGCTATCAGTCGGATTGTCTGCAGCAGAGTCAGAATCGTTATATAAGGAGTCGGAAGATGTATTCTTGCCGGCTCTTTTTGATGCACCTAAAAGTGGAATGATATTCCCTTTTATATGTGGCGACAGCTCATCAATCATATCATCAAGTGCATTTCCATTTCTCTCATAGAAGTTATCCAGATATTCCGGGCTTGCCACGAACACATCGTGTATCTCCTTTATAGGAGAGTACACTATTCCCTTTGGAAGCTCTGTGTTGCAAATCAGGCCTATATCTATATCTTCGTTTCTGAGAAGCTTGATGGTATTCAATGTTGAGTGGCAGTCGATGCTTAACTTGATGTTCGGATTCTCCTTTATAAAGTCCTTCAGGTAATCCAGAAGGATGTGCTTGCACAGCGATGTGCTGACTCCGATCCTTATATGGCCGATTCCAAGCTCCTTGTAATTTTTTAAGTTTTCCTCACCCATGTTCAGTGAGTCAAATGCTCTTTCTACATATTCGTAGAGCACCTGTCCCTCTTCGGTCAATGTTACTCCCTTTGAGCTTCTGGCAAAGAGGGCAGTTCCAAGCTCTGCCTCAAGCTTTGATATGGATTTGCTGATGGCGGGCTGGCTGATGTAGAGCTGGTTTGCAGCTTTGCTGATGTTGCCTGCCTTGGCCACTGTATAGAATATGACGTAGTTGTTCAGATTACTTATCATTGTATTCCTCCAAGTTATAGCATCTATTCTTTTTATATATTGTAATTATACCTACCTGAGTGTTATTATCAATAGTAAGATTATATATCATAAGGAAACAAATGATAGGAGGACTATAAATATGGGTATGACCATGACTCAGAAGATTTTAGCTGCTCATGCAGGACTGCCATCAGTTGAAGCAGGACAGCTTATCGAGGCAGATTTGGATTTAGTATTAGGAAATGACGTAACAACTCCGGTCGCAATTCACGAGATGGAGAAGTTCAACAAGAAGGAAGTATTTGACAAGAAGAAGATAGCACTTATCATGGATCACTTCACACCTAACAAGGATATCAAGAGTGCAGAGCACTGTAAGTGTGTAAGACAGTTCTCAGCGGCAAATGAGATCGAGAACTATTTCGATGTCGGAGCAATGGGTATCGAGCATGCGCTCCTTCCGGAGAAGGGACTTATCGTGGCTGGTGAGACATGTATCGGAGCAGACTCACATACATGTACATACGGAGCACTCGGTGCATTCTCAACAGGTGTCGGAAGTACAGATATGGCAGCTGGAATGGTGACAGGCAAGGCCTGGTTCAAGGTTCCATCAGCCATCAAGTTCAACATCGTTGGAGAGAAGGCAAAGTGGATCAGTGGTAAGGACGTCATCCTTCACATCATCGGTATGATCGGTGTTGACGGTGCGCTTTATAAGTCTATGGAGTTTGTTGGGGAGGGAATCAAGAACCTCACAATGGACGATAGATTTACAATTGCGAACATGGCCATCGAGGCAGGTGCCAAGAATGGTATCTTCCCTGTTGATGAGCTTACAGAGGAGTACATGAAGGAGCACAGCACAAAGTCATATACAAAGTATGAGGCAGACGAGGATGCTGTATACGATGCAGAGTACACCATCGACCTGTCACAGCTTAAGCCAACAGTTGCTTTTCCTCATCTCCCAGAGAATACAAAGACTATCGATGAGGTCGGTGACATCAAGATCGATCAGGTAGTCATCGGTTCATGTACAAATGGACGTATCTCAGATATGAGAATTGCAGCAGATATCATCAAGGGAAGAAAGGTTGCTGACGGTGTCAGAGTTATCGTCATCCCTGGAACACAGGATATCTACCTTCAGTGTATTGAGGAAGGTCTTATGACTATATTTGTCAAGGCTGGAGCAGTGGTTTCAACTCCTACATGCGGCCCATGTCTTGGAGGACATATGGGTGTCATGGCAGCGGGAGAGAGAGCTGTATCAACAACCAACCGTAACTTCGTAGGACGTATGGGTCATGTAGACTCAGAGGTGTATCTTGCCAGTCCTGCTGTTGCAGCAGCTTCAGCTATCACAGGTAAGATCAGCAGTCCTGACGAACTTGGATTATAAAAGAGATAAAGGAGATAGACTATGAAAGCACATGGAACAGTACACAAATACGGTGACAACGTAGATACAGATGTAATCATCCCTGCAAGATACCTGAATTCATCAGACCCTGCAGAGCTCGCAAAGAGCTGTATGGAAGATATAGATAAGGATTTCGTAAAGCGCGTAAAGCCGGGCGATATCATGGTGGCAAGAAAGAACTTCGGCTGTGGATCTTCAAGAGAGCATGCACCTATAGCCATCAAGGCTTCAGGAATAAGCTGCGTAATCGCAGAGACATTTGCCAGAATCTTCTATAGGAATGCCATCAATATCGGACTTCCGATCATCGAGTGCCCTGAGGCAGCAGAGGCTATCCAGGCAGGCGATGACGTGGAGATCGATTTCGACAGCGGTATGATCTATGACAGAACCCAGGGAACAGAATTTAAGGGACAGGCATTCCCTCCATTCATGCAGGAGATCATCAAGAGTGAGGGACTAATCAACTATATCAATAATAAAAATAAATAGAGTATGAGCATGTTTGGCCAGAGTGAAGATATATCATGAAAGGCAAAACAGGAAGGAGACAAAAATGCAGTGTAATTTAGCCGTAATAAAAGGCGACGGTATCGGCCCTGAGGTAGTCACAGAGGCTATGAAGGTTCTCGATACAGTAGGTAAAAAGTTTGGACACACATTTGACTATGAGCAGATACTCATGGGTGGATGTTCAATAGATGCAACAGGCGTACCGCTCACAGACGAGGCTGTGGCAGTTGCAAAGTCAAAGGATGCAGTTCTCCTCGGTTCTATCGGAGGAAATACATCCACATCACCATGGTATAAGCTCCCTCCAAATCTCCGCCCGGAGGCAGGACTTCTGAAGATCAGAAAAGAGCTTGGCCTCTTCGCAAACCTTCGTCCAGCCAATCTCTATGATGAGCTGAATGAGGCATGTCCACTAAAGGCTGAGATCGCAGAGCGCGGATTTGATATGATGATGATGAGAGAGCTCACCGGTGGTCTCTACTTCGGCGAGAGACACACAGAGGAGGTTGACGGAGTTATGACAGCCGTTGATACCCTCACATACAATGAGAACGAGATCAGAAGAATAGCCATCAAGGCATTTGACATAGCTATGAAGAGAAGAAAGAAAGTCACATCCGTAGACAAGGCAAATGTACTTGATTCTTCAAGACTTTGGAGAAAGGTCGTTGAGGAAGTGGCAAAGGATTACCCTGAGGTTGAGCTTGAACACATGCTCGTCGACAACTGTGCGATGCAGCTTGTGAAGGATCCTGCACAGTTCGATGTGGTTCTCACAGAGAACATGTTCGGAGACATCCTCTCAGACGAGGCATCCATGATCTCAGGTTCTATCGGAATGCTTTCATCTGCATCACTTAACGAGACAAAGTTCGGTATGTATGAGCCATCAGGCGGATCGGCACCTGACATAGCAGGCCAGAACAAGGCGAATCCGATAGCAACCATCCTGTCTGCGGCAATGATGCTCAGATACACATTTGACCTCGACAAGGAGGCAGATGCAGTTGAGAACGCTGTAAAGACGGTTCTCAAGGACGGATACAGAACAATAGATATCCACTCAGAGGGAACACAGCTCGTAAGCTGTTCCGAGATGGGTGATCTTATCTGTGAGAGAATATAGAAAGGACCATTATTGGAGGAGAATAAGATGAAGAGTGATAATGTTAGGGTTGGAATGCAGCAGGCACCACACAGATCTCTGTTCAACGCACTGGGCATGACAAAGGAAGAGATGGAGAGACCTTTAGTAGGTATCGTATGTTCATACAATGAGATAGTTCCAGGTCACATGAACCTGGACAAGATAGCACAGGCAGTAAAGATGGGAGTTGCCATGGCGGGTGGTACACCTGTTATGTTTCCGGCGATCGCTGTGTGTGATGGTATAGCAATGGGACACATCGGAATGAAGTATTCACTGGTTACAAGAGATCTGATCGCAGACTCAACAGAGGCTATGGCTATAGCACATCAGTTTGACGCGCTCGTCATGATCCCTAACTGTGACAAGAACGTTCCAGGACTTCTCATGGCAGCAGCCAGAGTAAATGTCCCAACAGTATTTGTATCTGGCGGCCCTATGCTTGCCGGACACGTAAAGGGAAATAAGACAAGTCTTTCAAGCATGTTCGAGGCTGTAGGTTCATACGCAGCCGGAACCATGACTGAGGAGGATGTATACGAGTATGAGTGCAAGACATGTCCTACATGCGGATCATGTTCAGGTATGTACACAGCAAACTCTATGAACTGTCTGACAGAGGCTCTTGGAATGGGACTTCCTGGAAATGGAACAATCCCTGCAGTATATTCAGAGAGACTTAAGCTTGCAAAGCATGCAGGAATGGCAGTTATGGATATGTACAGAAAGGGTATCAAGCCTAGAGACATCATCACAAAGGAGTCAATCATCAACGCTCTTACAGTTGATATGGCACTTGGATGTTCAACCAACTCTATGCTCCACCTTCCAGCCATCGCACATGAGATCGGTTTCGACTTTGATATCTCATTTGCAAATGAGATCAGCGCAAAGACACCTAACCTGTGTCACCTTGCTCCTGCAGGCCACACATACATGGAGGATCTCAATGAGGCCGGTGGTGTGTATGCGGTTATCAAGCAGCTTGCAGATGCAGGACTCATCAACAAGGACTGCATGACAGTTACAGGCAAGACAATAGGAGAGGCTGTTGCCAATAGTGTAAACAAGAATCCTGAGGTCATCAGACCTATGGACAATCCATATACAGTTACAGGTGGTCTGGCTGTACTCAAGGGTAACCTTGCACCAGACGGCTCTGTAGTAAAGCGTTCAGCAGTTGTGCCTGAGATGCTGGCTCACAAGGGCCCTGCAAGGGTATTTGACTGTGAGGAGGACGCAATCGCAGCTATCAAGGGCGGCAAGATCGTAGAGGGTGACGTGGTAGTCATCAGATACGAGGGACCAAAGGGAGGCCCTGGTATGAGAGAGATGCTCAACCCTACATCAGCCATCGCTGGTATGGGACTTGGTTCATCAGTTGCCCTTATCACAGACGGAAGATTCTCAGGAGCAAGCCGTGGAGCGTCCATCGGACATGTATCACCTGAAGCTGCTGTGGGCGGACCTATCGCTCTTGTTGAGGAAGGCGATATGATCGAGATCGATATCAACAACCTCAGCATCAAGCTCGATGTCTCAGACGAGGAGCTTGCAAAGAGAAAGGCTGCATGGAAGCCAAGACAGCCAAAGGTTACAACAGGCTATCTTGCAAGATACGCAGCTATGGTTACATCAGGCAACAGAGGTGCTGTTCTTGAGGTGCCAAAGAATTAATTGATCACAATTAAGGGAAAAGGAGAAAGTAAGATGTCAAAGATATCAGGTTCTGAAATTGTTATAGAGTGCCTTAAAGAACAGGGCGTTGACACCGTGTTCGGTTATCCGGGAGGAACTATCCTCAACGTATATGATGCCCTCTACAAGCACCAGGATGAGATCAACCATGTGCTCACATCACATGAGCAGGGGGCTGCCCATGCGGCAGATGGATATGCCAGAGCTACAGGCAAGGTCGGAGTATGTATGGCCACATCAGGTCCGGGTGCCACCAACCTTGTAACAGGTATAGCTACAGCATACATGGATTCCATTCCTGTTGTGGCAATAACAGCAAATGTAGGTGTAAATATGCTCGGTAAGGACAGCTTCCAGGAGGTAGACATTGCAGGTGTTGTTATGCCTATCACCAAGCACAGCTTTATCGTGAAGCACATAGATGATCTTGCACCGACCATCAGACGTGCGTTCAAGATCGCAAAGAGCGGCAGACCTGGCCCGGTGCTTGTGGATATAACAAAGGATGTAACCGCAGCGGAGACAGAGTATATACCAGAGACACCGGAGGTCATCGAGAGAAAGACAGACACCATCCGCGAGGAGGATGTGAACAAAGTCCTTGAGATGATCAAGGTTTCAAGAAGACCATTTATCATGGCAGGTGGCGGATGCATCATCTCTGACGCATCAGCAGAGCTTGCAGAATTTGCAGATTGAATACTGTTTAAGGTTGTCCATTCATCACTGAACAAACTCACTGGTGTAATTGCCATTTATCTATCTCCTGATACCAATTAGCTATTAAATAATTCCAATCCTTTTGCCGCGATATTTTTCGCAGCATTAAATGCCGTTGCGCTTGCTTCATAAGAACGGCTTGAATCAATCAGATTCGTCATTTCGGTTACTGTGTCCACATTTGGATATTCCACATATCCATCTGCATTTGCATCCGGATTGTCCGGCTCATATACAAGACGCAGATCTGATGGATCTTCCACGATCTTTGTCACTTTAACACCATTTGGTTCATAGTTTGACATATAGCCGTTTAACATATGGTCAAAGGATGTTGTATCCTGTTCTTCAAACACCAGTTCCATCGTCTGCCCGTCCAACAACAGATCCACAAAGCACTGAATTTGCACTGTTCCCATCACTTTTTCCTGCCCGGCAGCAAATACCGGAAACGGTAACAGCAGTGCCAAAATGAGCAGACTCATCTCACATAATTTTCTCATGTATCCTCTTCCTTCCTGTCCATCCATGCCGTTTGTGGCATGGTGTTTTTCCTGTAACCAAAAAATCCAGACATCTACACAGTGGTATTTATTTACGTTATGCTATTCTGTCAGGAGACAATAGAACGTATCACAGCCATAACCGTACCTTTTTTTGTCTCCTTCCAAAGCCACTAAAGAAATATCTGGAATTTTCTGATCACAAAATGCCTTGATTTTCCAATCGATTCCTTTTCTTTCATTCAGATCATTTCTGAAACCAAAACCGGCGATCCTGCAATCATACCTCTGGCGGTCCACAGCCCTCATAGGCTCTGCACATAGGTTTATACCACTGCTTCCAGACCGTCCGAACCGGAACGCAGAAAAACTCTGCCCCGTTCTC
>ENA-OPXC01001916-OPXC01001916.1-human-gut-metagenome-genome-assembly--contig:-NODE-1916-length-13395-cov-3.787781_pt1 | contig 13395 bp, 12 predicted proteins | sample MGYA00241512_ERZ502016 | MGnify/ENA primary metagenome ERZ502016 (study PRJEB25962, sample SAMEA2043043) | human gut metagenome | biome: human gut; feature: human-associated habitat; material: faeces...
CGACAAGCCGATCTCCCGCGCGCTGGAGACGGCCATTGCCAGCCGACAGACCGTTGCCCTGAATCAGCAGAGTGGCGGAAGAATGGTGGCAGTGACGACGGAGGAAGATCAGAACCCGAACTACACGGCGCAGGTCATCAGCCCGATTATTGCCGACGGCGAAGCGATTGGCGCGGTGCTGCTCATGAGCCGCGACAACGGCGTCAAAATGGGCGATACCGAGCTGAAGGTGGCGGAAACGGCAGCGGGCATCGTCGGGCGGCAGATGGAACAGTAAAAAATCGGGAAGCGCGCGCTTCCCTTTTTTGCGTTTTTGCTTGATTCAGAGGGCATTCTGGCGTATAATGGAGTACGGTATTTTCATCACGGAAAGGATGCAGCCAATGGCAAGCAAATCCAAGTCGATTATCGGCGGCATGACCGTGCTGGGCATTGCAGGCATTATCTGCAAGCTCGTCGGCGTGCTGTTCTCCATCCCCCTGACGTACGTTATCGGGGCGCAGGGTCAAGGCATCTACAATGCGGTTTTCCCGACCTACAACCTTCTGCTGACAATCTCATCCGCCGGGCTGCCCGTCGCGGTCAGCCGAATGGTATCCTCCGCGCTGGCAAAGGATGACCCGCACAGCGCCAAGCACGTTTTCCGTGTCGCCCTGCTGCTGCTGACGACTTTGGGATGCCTTGCAGCCATCATCATGCTGGCGGGCAGCGGAATGCTGGCGGCGCGCGTGAATCAGCCGAACAGCAAAATCGGCTTTCAGGTGATTGCACCATGCGTGGCGGTTGTGTGCATGATGTCGGCGTTCCGCGGCTTTATACAGGGACAGCAGGACATGGTGCCGACCGCCATCAGTCAGCTGATTGAGCAGGTCGGCAAGGTGTTCCTGGCGCTGCCGATGGCGTATATCGGCAACCAAATGGGCGGCGTGGCGATGGGCGCGGCAGGCGCACTGCTTGGCACAACCATCGTCGAAGGAATTGCCCTGCTGTACATGATTTTGCTTTACTTCCGCCGCCGAAGCCGCTTCAACGCAATTCCACAGCTTGCGCCGGAGCAGAATGCTTCCACCAAGCGCATTGCCGAACAGCTGATGGTGATTGCCATCCCGATTACCATCGGCTCGTGCATCGTGCCGCTTTCGCAGTTCATTGACTCGGCGATGCTGGTCAACCGCTGCGTCGTTTCCGGTCTGACGCATGATGCAGCTGTCGAGACGTACGGCGTGTTCAGCGGCATGGTCATCCGCCTGATTAACATTCCCACGGCGCTGTCGCTGGCGGTCAGCATGTCGCTCGTTCCGGCAATTTCCTCCGCGTGGGCAGTGCAGGATATGGACGCGGTGCAGCGGCAGACGAATCTCGGCCTGCGCTTTGCGTTCCTGATCGGGCTGCCCTGCTCGGTCGGCATGAGCGTGCTCAGCGAGCAGATTTTCCGTTTCTTCTATCAGGGGTCGCTGAGCGAAGAGAACATCATGACCGGCAGCACGCTGCTGATGGTTTCCAGCCTGACGGTGGTGCTGTTCACGGTCGTGCAGGCGACGAGCAGCATCCTCCAAGGCGTTCGGAAGCAGCGGATTCCCATGTACACGCTGGTTGCGGGCGTTGTGTGCAAAATTGCGCTGAACTACACGCTGGTGGGTATTCCGGGCTTCAACATCCACGGCGCGCCGATTTCGTCGCTGGTGTGCTACACGGTATCGCTCGTTCCGAATCTCTATTACGTCATGAAGTATACCGGCACGAAGTTCAATTGGCGCGACTGGCTGGTGCGTCCGGGTATTGCGACGCTGGCGATGGGCGCGGTCGTCTATCTGATGACGCGCATCCTGCCGTTCAGCCGTCTGCTGACGATTGTGGAGGTAGCGGTCGGCGTTGCGGTGTTCGTAGTCACGGCGATTTGGACGAAAGCACTCACCAAGGAGGACTTGAACGCCTTCCGCCGGAAGCGGAAATAAGAAGTGAGGAAAGAAGCATGAAGCAGAACATCACCGTTGTGTCGCTGGGGCCGGGCGATCCGGAACTGCTGACGGCGCAGTCCATGAACGCGATGAAGAAAGCGAAGCGGCTGATTTTCCGCACGGCGCAGCACCCGGTTTACGCGGTGCTGACGGAAGCGGGCGTCCAAAGTACGTCGCTGGATGATTACTACGACCGCTATGAGGATTTCGACGAGATGCATCGCGATATGGCGAAGGCACTGTGGGCGGAAGCGGAGCATCACGCGGTTGTCTTTGCCGTGCTGGATGCCGGAACAGATGGCGCGGTGCGGGAGCTTCGGGCACAGCAGCCGCAGGACGCGGTCTTGCGCATTCTGCCGGGCGTAACGCTGGCAGATGCGTGCATTGCACAGCTGCCGGGGAATCTCGCCCCCATCGGTGCGCTGCGAACGATTCCCGCAGAGGATGCCGTGACCGCCGCCGCCGATCCGACAACGCCGCTGCTGATTACGGAAATCTGGAATCACTCATTGGCATGTGACCTGAAATTGCGCCTGTGCGATATTTACGGCGACGAGCTGCCGACGGTGCTGTTTCCATCCACCGTCAAGACGAACCGTAAGCCGCAAAACATCCAGCTTTGGGAGATGGACCGCCTGCACACCTATGACCACACGGTCTGCCTGTATCTGCCCGCCGTTCCGCTTCAGCAGCGCACCCGGTACAGCTTTCAGGACTTGCAGCACATCATGCACCAGGTGCGCCGCCAGTGCCCGTGGGATCGCGAACAGACGCATCAGACACTCCGCCGCTATCTCATTGAGGAAGCGTACGAGGCAGTCGGCGCGGTCGATGAGGGCGATATGGATCATCTGGCGGATGAGCTTGGCGACGTGCTGCTGCAGGTGGCGTTCCATGCAGACATTGCAGAGTCGGCGTATGAATTCACGATGCAGGACATTACGACCGCCATCGTCCACAAAATGCTCTACCGCCACGCGCACATCTTCGGCAATGTTCACTGCGACACGCCGGAGGAGGTCGCGGACAGCTGGGAAAAACTCAAGAAAGCTGAAAAGGGGCTTATGTCGCAGGGCAGTGTGCTGGCGGACGTGAGCAAGAGTCTTCCAGCGCTCATGCGTGCGGAGAAGGTGCAGAAGAAAGCGGCGCAGGTCGGCTTTGACTGGGATACGCCGCAGGATGCGCTGCCGAAGGTGCACGAGGAAGCAGACGAGGTGCTGACAGAGCTGCAAAACGCGCGCGATCCTGGCGAAGAACTGGGCGATCTGCTGTTCAGCTGCGTCAATGTGGCACGGCTGAGCGGCATTGACCCGGAGCAGGCGCTCAAAAATGCCACCGAAAAGTTCATCAAACGCTTCTCAGCGATGGAAAATCTGATAAAATTGGACGAAAAATCGCTGAGGGACTTGACTTTATCGGAAATGGATGTATACTGGAATCGGGTGAAAGCCGCGCAAAATCGCGCTGTTGAGCCATCTTCCCCCGCAGATTGGAAGCGCTGACCGCGACGCTATGCCGCAGCAGCGTGCTGCCAAGGTTATCCCATTTCATCTATGCGTGAATCGCGCAAACAAGGAGGAATATATTCCATGAATAAGACCGAACTGGTTGCTGCCCTTGCTGAAAAGACCCAGCTCCCCAAGAAGAATGCCGAGCTGGCGCTGAATGCGGTTGTTGAAGTCATCACCGAAAGCCTGTCCAAGGGCGATAAGGTGCAGATTGTTGGTTTTGGCTCTTTCGAGGTGAAGGATCGTCCGGAACGCATTGCCCGCAATCCGCAGAAGCCCGAAGAGGAGATTACCATCCCGGCTTCCAAGGCGCCTGTTTTCAAGGCTGGCAAGTCCCTCAAGGACGCTGTCAATCAGTAATCGTCCTTAATACGATTTTCTGATTCATTTTCGTATCAGACATCGTATAGAAGCCCGCAGGAGCAATCTTGCGGGCTTTTTTCTCAAATACCCGAAACACGGAGGAAATTATGCGTCTTGACAAATATTTGAAGGTGTCCCGCATTATCAAGCGCCGCACGGTGGCGAACGAGGCCTGCTCGGGCGGGCGTGTCACGCTCAACGGCAAAGTCGCCAAACCCGGCGCAGAGGTCAAGCCCGGCGACATTATGACCATCCGCTTCGGCGACCATTTGGGGCGCTACGAGATTCTGGCTGTGCCGGGTACGGTGCGCAAGGAGGGTGCTGCGGAAATCTACCGTGTGCTGGAAGAGGATGCGGCGATGGCGTCCGAACGCGGCGCGGAGGAATAAATCATGTGGGGCGCAATTATTTTGGGCGGCGGCAGCGGGCAGCGCATGGGTGCGAAGTGCAATAAAGTGTTGCTGCCAATCGCCGGCAAAAGCATGATTGTCCGCTCAGTGGAGGCGTTTGTGCCGCTGGTGGAGCAGGTGGTTGTTGTCAGCCGAGAAGAGGACATGCCCGCCATGGCGTCTGAATTGGCGCAGAACGGGCTGGACGTTTCGGTGGTATCAGGCGGCGCAACACGTCAGGAATCGGTCTGGCGGGGCTTGCAGGCGCTCTCTGGGCAATGCGACGGCGTACTGGTGCATGACGGCGCGCGCTGTCTGGTGACGGCAGACGTTATCCAGCGCTGCATGGCATCGGTAGAGGAATGCGGAACGGGCGTCGCCGCGGTTCCCGTGACGGACACCATCAAGACCGTCAGCGACGCCAATATCGCACTGGACACGCCGAATCGCGCCTCCCTGCGCGCTGTGCAGACCCCGCAGGGCTTTAAGACCGACTTGCTCCGTCAGGCACACGAACAGGCGCAGCGCGACGGCTTCCTCGGCACGGATGATGCGTCGCTGGTGGAACGGCTGGGCGTTCCCGTGCAGCTGACGGAGGGCAGTCGACGCAATATCAAGCTGACGACCCCGGAGGATTTACTGATGGCAGAAGCATTTTTTGCAGAACAGGTACTGCCGGCGCTTCGCGTTGGGCAAGGCTATGACGTACATCGGCTGGTGGAAGGCCGTCCGCTGATTCTCTGTGGCGTGACCATTCCGCACACACTTGGGCTGCTGGGGCATTCGGATGCGGATGTGGCGCTGCACGCGCTGATGGATGCCATGCTGGGCGCAATGGCGCTGGGCGACATCGGCAAGCACTTCCCGGACACAGACGAAGCGTACCACGGCATTTCGTCGATGCTGCTGCTTCGGCACGTTGTTGCGCTGCTGAAGGCGCACCACGCGCGTGTAACGAATTGCGACGTGACCATTGTGGCGCAGAAGCCGAAGCTGCTCCCCTATATTCCGCAGATGCGGCAGAACGTGGCGGATGCGCTCGAACTGCCCCTTGCGCGCGTGAACATCAAGGCAACGACGACGGAAAAACTCGGCTTTGAGGGCGAAGAAAAGGGCATCAGCGCACAGGCGGTCTGCATGGTGCAGGAAAACGGCTAATACTATTTCCAGATTCACCTGCGCCATCTGCTTGCGCCTTTTCCCTTCTGGCGTCCGCTCATTCCACTTAGCGTAGCGCTGCTACGCTGCGTTTCATTCACGTTAGCCAGAATGAAAAATTCGCGGCGCATCTTGGCGCATTCTTATCTGGAAATAGTATAAATGAAAACGCCTTTCGGAAGGATGATTTTCCCCCGAAAGGCACTTTTTTCAATATGTGAAGAAATGCGGCGCATGAAACCAGATGCCTCCGCTCCGCTACCCTTTCGGGCAGGCTTTCGGCCGATGCGGGATGCAGAAAAAAATCCGCATAATAATCAAAAATCCAACCATGAACCTTGTGTCGGATAATGAACAACGCAATAACCGTCTGCGGCTGCGCAAACCATAAACCTGTGCCAGCCGCGCTTGTTAAAAGAGCGCATCGGCCTGGAAAATATCATAGCTCCACGTCAAACGTCACCGTCTGGTTCAGCTGGTCGAGCTTCATTTGAATTTCCATGATTTCCGCCGAAATCGCTTCATACGCCTTGCGGACATCCGCTAAATCGTAGTTGATGCAGGTGTACTCCGTCGCGCCGCTGCGGCCGTAATGGTCGTTGTTGCGCGCCTTGGGCTGACGCTTGCGCAGCGTGTCCAGCTGCTGCTTGCGCTGGCTGAGCTGCGCCATCACGACGAGCGCCTGATCAACCGTCAGCACGCGCCCGCTGCTTAGCGTCAGGCTGGTGGAAACGTTGCTGCAATTCACCGCGTGCTTGATTTTCACGATTTTCGCATCCAGCGCCCGAAGCTGCGCTTCCGTCTGCGGATAGCTGTACTGCGGAATCAGCGGCTCCTCGTCGGCGGCATACACATAGGTGCAGGAATTTTCCTCCTGATTGAGTAGAAATTCCTTCTCCTCATTCAGCTGCCGAAGCAGTTTATTGGCATAGGCAGATGTCATTTCCATGAGCAAACTCTCCTTTCAGGCGTTCATCAGAATTTCCTTAATTGCCGGATAAATCGTTCGATACCCTTCCGGGCGGATGTGCATCCCTTCGTAGGTAAATTCCGCGCGCAGCCGTCCCTGTTCATCTTTCAGCGGCGCGTTGACGTTGATGTAGTGCAGGTGCAGCGTTTTTGCGAGCTTCTGCACTTCCGCGTTCGCCTGCGCAATCTTTTCGTTCGTCCGCACGCGCAGACATGGCTTCATTTCCGGCGTCGCGGCTTCCTCGTTGATGGGATAGTACGCCATCAGGTAAATCTGCACATCGGGGAGCGCTTGCAGCACTTTTTCCAGAATCGTCCGGTACGTCCCCATGATTTGCGCCATCGGGCGAGATGCGTCAGACAAGTCGTTTGTGCCGATGTTGATGAACAGCATCCGCGGCGCGAGATCAAGAACGCAGACAGCAAGGTTCGTCAGCAGTTCGTCCGTCACGAAGCCGCCGATGCCGCGGTTGTACACCACAACCGGCAGATTGTCTTCCGCGACGAACTGCTCAATCGGAAACATTTCCATCAGCGACGACCCGGCAAAGACGATTTGCCCCTTCCGCGCGGTCTGGTTCAGCTGACGATAGCGGATGATTTTGTCCTGCTTGTCCATGCGTTTTTCCTCCTATGCTGATTATTGTTTGCGCCAGAGCGCCGGATAGAGCAGTGCGAGCATCGGGTACAGCTCCAGACGACCTGCGAGCATCAGCAGACTGAGTACGACCTTCGCGAACGGCCCGTAGCCCGCGAAATTCCCCGCTGGGCCGACCGCGTTGAACCCTGGCCCGACGTTGCTCACGCAGGTCAGCGCGGCGGACAGGTTCGTTTCAATGTCGTACTTGCCTTCGAAGGCAATCAACACTGCCCCGATAAGAATCATGGCGATATACACGAACGCGAACGAGGCCGTTTCGCGCAGGAGCGTGTCATCCACACCTTTGCCCTCGAAACGGACGACCTGCACCTTGCGTGGCTGGAACGTGTGACGCACGGAGCGCACTCCCTGCTTCCAGAGCATGGCAATGCGGCAGATCTTCATGCCACCCGCTGTTGAACCCGCACACGCGCCGATGAACATCAGCATGAAGATGAGCATACGCGCCGCGACCGGCCACAGGCTAAAATCCGCCGTGGCATAACCCGTGGTGGACATGATGCTGGCAACCTGAAAGCTGGCGTAGCGCAATGCGTTGCCGACCGTGCCGTACTGCGGCAGAAGCACCACGGTAATCGCGGCGGTGACAGTCAGGAAAATGCCCAGATACCAGCGCAGTTCCTCGCTCTTCACGATGCCGCGCCAATTACCCGTGAGGGCGCAGTAGTACAGCGCGAAGTTGATGCCGAACATGACCATAAAGACAGTGATGGCGATGTCAATCACCGGGCTTGCAAACGCCCCGACGCTCGCGGCGTAATTGCTGAATCCGCCAGTGCCTGCTGTGCCCATTGCGTGAATCGCGGCATCATAGGGGTTCATGCCCGCAATCATCAGCACGATAAACTCCAGAATCGTCAGAATCAGGTAGATGATGTAGAAGATTTTCGCCGTATCGCCCATTTTGGGGACAATTTTGCTCAGCGTCGGACCGGGGCTTTCCGCCTTGACCAGATGCGACGTACGCTCACTGAGCTGCGGTACGAGCGCCAGCGTCAGCACCAGCACGCCCATGCCGCCAATCCAGTGCGTGAAGGAGCGCCAGAACATGATTCCCTGCGGCAGGTTATCGAAGTTCTCCAGCACGGTTGCGCCCGTTGTCGTGAAGCCGGACACGGACTCGAACAGCGCGTCGATGTAGTTCGGAATCATGCCACTGAACACAAACGGCAGCGCACCAAAGCAGCTCAGCGCAATCCAAGCCAGCGCCACGGTCAGGAAGCCCTCCCGTGCGCGCAGATTCCGCTCGCCCGGCCGCACCAGAAACCGCAGGGGCGCACCAATCGCAATCAGAATCAGCATCGTCGCACCCAGCGCCCATGCGTCGCCGTCCTGCTGGAACAGCGCAATCACAAGCGCCGGAGTCATGCAGGCGGCTTCAATCAGCAGCACTGCCCCCTGCATATAAGCTACAAGCCGTTTATTCATTTGCTGATAACCTCGTTCAAATCGCCGATGCCGTTTTCGCAGACGATGATAACCACATGGTCGCCCTCTTCAATCTTATCGTCGCCGAAAGGCACGATGACCTTCCCCTGCCGGGCAATCACGGCAACCAGCGCGTTCTTGCGGATATGCAGATTCTTCAGCGGAATGCCGATGTAGGAATCCGACGCGCGCGCAATAAATTCCAGCGCCTCCACGCGTCCGTTCATTAGGCGATACAGGCGCTCCACCTTTGTGCCGTCGCTGTTGACCAGCGCGCGGACATAACGCAGGATGGTCGAGCAGGTGATGGTTTTCGGGCTGACCATGCTGTCCAACCCCATGCCGTTCATGATGTCCGCGTACGCCAGCCGATTGTTCTTCACAATAACTTTCGGCACGCCCTGCTTGACTGCGAACAGCCCTGTCATCAGGTTCTCCTCGTCGCGGTCGCACATGGCGATAAAGGCGTCCATCGACTCCAAGCCTTCCTGTTCCAGCAGCTCCTGATCTGTGCCGTCGCCCAGAATCACGTTGACGTGCGGCAGACTTTCACTCAGGCTTTCCGCTTTCTTCGGGTTGATTTCAATCATCGCGACGTGCATCCCCATCGGCACAATCATCTTCGCCAGATAGTAGCTGATGCGCCCGCCGCCCAGCAGCATGACGTTCTTCACGCGCAGGGAGTGCTTGCCCAGAAAGCGAAAATAGTTCGTAATCGTCACCATATCGCCCGCAACGTGCACCCGGTCGCCCGCGTGGATGACGAAATCGCCGTTGGGGATGATGACCTCACCGGAGCGTTCGACAATCGCGTACAGCACGCGGGGAATCCCCGGCAGCCGCGATGACAGCGCGTGCAGTGGGCAGCCGACAACCACGTCATTCTCCTGTACGCGGAATTCCACCATTTCGATCTGCCCTTTGGCGAACGTCTCGATATTGTTGGCGAAGGGGAAGCGAAGCAGACGGCTGATTTCCAGCGCTGTTGCGCGCTCGGGGTTAATGGCGTTGTCGATGGATGTTTCCCGCTGCAAGAGGGACAAACTCTCGTTGTATTCCGGGTCGCGGATGCGGGCAATTGTGTAGCGTGCGCCCAGCCGCTTTGCAATCAGGCAGCAGAGCATGTTTGTTTCGTCACTGGCGGTGGCCGCAACGACGAAATCCGCCTTTTCTACGCCGGCATCCAGCAGTGTGCGTGCGTTTGCCCCGTTGCCGCGGATGCACAGCACATCCAGCGTATCCTCGCACCGCTGCAAAACGTCCTCGTTCTTGTCGATAATCACAACGTCGTGTCCCTCGCGGGTCAGCTGCTCCGCAACCGTATGACCGACTTTGCCGTCCCCGACGACCAGTATGCGCATAATCCGTAAATCCTCCCATTGCGCCGTGCATCAAATTTTTCGCCTGGCATTACCTATTCTATCACAATTCGCTCAAAAAAGAAATACCCTCCTGCAGGCGCGAGAGTGCCCACGCCGCGTGTGTGCTGACGGCGGGCGATGGGTGATGCAATAGCGGCATCAGCAGCGGAATGAGCGACGTATCGCCGCTGCAGCCGGCAAGCAGGCAGCTTTGCGACAATACCCGGTTTGGCAGCGTCAGGTTCACGCCGATGAGCGGGCGCAGCGAAAGCGCCGTTTCCTTTGGCTGACGCAGCAAATCCGCCAACGGCACGGCAAGATGCGCCTCCCCCTGCGGCAGCGGATTATGTGGACACACTCGCTGGCACACGTCGCAGCCAATCAGCCGGTTGCCCATCTTTGCGCGGATTTCCTCAGGAACTTCGCCGCCGACCATCATCCAATTGCGGATGCAGCGCTCCCGGTGGAACACGCCGCCCTCCAAGGCGTTCGTCGGACAGGCTTCGACGCACTTTCGGCATTCCCCGCAGTGAAGCGGTTTATTCTCCGACAGAAGATGCGCCGTCGCGGGCAGACGCGGCGTGTACGTCAGAATCTGTACATGGAAGCGGCTGCCGATGCCGCGAATGTAGGAGATGGTGTTTGTTCCCTGCGAAAAATCCGGCAGACGTGCAAAAATCGGCTTCACGCGAATCTCATCCCGCAGCGCAAGCCCCGGAAACGCCCCGCTTTTGACCAGCGATGCTGCTGCTGTATACGCTTTCTGGGATGCAAAATAGTACGGGTGAATCCATGCGCCGTCCGATGCGGGCTGCTTCTCCGCCTCGTAGCACCACAGCGCCAGTATCAGCGACTGTTCTGCGTCCAGCCCGCACTCTGGGCCATCCAGCACGACGACGCGATGAAATCCGCTGTCCAGCAGCGCCTCCACAGGATCAAGCACCCTTGCTCACGCTCCCTCACGATATTCCTTCCCATCATAGCACGAAACCGCTTTTTCCGCAAGCAAAACGGGAACTTCCCGGCAATGCACCGAAAAGTTCCCGATGGGATTATGCGTCCCGTTTCGCCATCATGTCTTTGACCTTCATCAGGCGGGTGGTAGCGCCGCGCTCGTTTTCTTCCAGCTTCATGCTAATTTCGCGAATCGTCATCTCGAACTGCGGAATCATCACATATTCGAGGGCGTTGACGCGGCGGCGGGTCTTTTCAATCTCGTCCGCCAGCATGTCGCAGGTCTTTTCAATCTCCGCTAGGCGTACCAGCTTCGGCAGGACAGACGCCAGCGTCGCAATCGAGCCGTCCAGCTCGGCAGACGTTTCCGCAAAACCGTAGGACTGCACGGTCGTTTCCAGCGACGCCTGATCCGCTTCAATCGTCGGCACATGCACGGAAAGAATGTTCCGCTCGCTGACATGCAGTTCCGCCTGACGCGCCGGATACAGCACAGCGGCTTCCAAACTCTGCGGCGACATGACCGCGCGCGCCATCGCGAAATCGCGCAGTGCACCGCTGAGTTCCGCCTCCACCTCGCGGCGGAGCGTGTAGTTCTCCCGAATCAGCAGGATGAACTGGCGCACCATTTCGTCCCGTTTGTCCTTGAGCAGTTTATGACCGCGCGTGGCTGTGACGAGGCGCTTCTTGATGCGGGTCATTTCCATGCGGGTCGGGTTGACGCGAAGCGCCGTGGGCATCAGTCTTTCACCTCCGCTTTCGGCAGGAACTCATCCAGCATGTCGTCGCGGATACGCTTCAGTTCGCCGCGCGGCAGCATCGCCAGCAGCTTCCAGCCGATGTCAAGCGTTTCCTCGATGGAGCGGTTCGTCTCGAAACCTTGCGAAACATATTCCTTCTCAAAAGCATCCGCGAACGCCGCGTACTTTTTGTCCACGTCGGTCAGCGCCGCGTCGCCCAGAATGACCGCCAGTTCCTTGGCTTCCTTGCCGCGCGAATAGGCAGCGAAGAGCTGGTTCATCGTGGCGGCGTGATCTTTGCGGGTCTTGCCCTCGCCGATGCCCTTGTCCTTCAAGCGGGACAGGCTCGGCATGACGTCAATCGGCGGCTCAATGCCCTTGCGGAACAGCTCGCGGGAGAGGATAATCTGCCCCTCGGTGATGTAGCCGGTCAGGTCGGGAATCGGGTGTGTTTTGTCGTCTTCGGGCATGGTCAGAATCGGAATCTGCGTAATCGAGCCTTCCTTGCCGACGACGCGGCCCGCGCGTTCATACATGGAAGCCAAGTCGGTGTACAGATAGCCCGGATAGCCGCGGCGGCCGGGAACTTCTTTGCGGGCGGCGGAAACTTCACGCAGGGCTTCGCAGTAGTTGGTGATGTCCGTCAAAATCACCAGCACATGCATTCCCTTTTCGTACGCCAGATATTCTGCCGCCGTCAGTGCCATTTTCGGCGTCGCGATACGTTCAATCGCCGGGTCATTCGCCAGATTCATGAACAGCACAGCGCGCTCGATAGCGCCCGTCCGGCGGAAGTCGCTGATAAAGTAATCCGCTTCCTCATAGGTAATGCCGATAGCGCCGAAAACGACGGCGAAGCGGTCGCCCTTGCCCAGCACGCGCGCCTGACGCGCAATCTGCGTCGCCAGCTGTGCGTGCGGCAGACCAGAGCCGGAGAACACCGGCAGCTTCTGGCCGCGTACCAGCGTATTCAGGCCGTCTATTGCGGAAATGCCGGTCTGTATGAACTCGTTGGGGTAGTCCCTCGCGGCGGGGTTTATGGGCGCGCCGTTGATGTCCAGCCGCTTTTCGGGTATGAGCTCGGCGCCGCCGTCTATGGGCCTGCCCATGCCGTCGAATACCCTTCCCAGCATATCCGGCGCAACTGCCAGCTCTATGGAGTGGCCAAGGAATTTCGCGCTGGAATCGGTTATGCGCAGTCCCTGACTGCCCTCGAAGAGCTGCAGCAGCGCCTTATCCTGATTTATCTCAAGCACCTTGCCCCGGCGTATCCTTCCGTCGGACTGCTCTATCTCCACCAGCTCGTCGTACTTTACGCCTTCTACCTGATCCACCAGCATAAGGGGGCCGGCAACTTCCCTGATGGTCTTGTATTCCTTGCGCATTATGCTTCGCCTCCTTCCGTAAGCTCCCGGATCTCCGCGTTGAGCTTTGCGGTTATCTCCTCATACCTCTCGGCGCACTTATCCTCCTCGGTATACTTGAAGCGGCCTATGTCCTCCCGGACGGGCAGCGCCGCAAGCTTATTGAAGGAAGCGTCCTTTGAAAGGGCGTCCAAGCTCTTTTCGTAGTAGCCTATTATCAGCCGCAGCAGCATGGCCTGCTTTGCGGGAGAGGTGTAGGTATCCACCTCATGGAAGGCGTTCTGATGGAGGTAGTCCTCTCTGATGGAGCGGGTGGCCTCCAGGGTGAGCCTGTCTTTGTAGCTCAGGGCGTCTATGCCCACCAGGCGGACGATCTCCTCCAGCTCGCTCTCCTCCTGCAGCATGTTCATGACCTTCTGCACCATGGCGGTCCAGTCGGGGTCTACCTCCTTATTGAACCAGGGCTCCAGACGGTCCAGATACAGGGAATATGAGGTCAGCCAGCGTGCTACGAATTTTGAGGAAGTATGTTATGGATACAA
>ENA-OPXC01001920-OPXC01001920.1-human-gut-metagenome-genome-assembly--contig:-NODE-1920-length-13365-cov-2.216829_pt1 | contig 13365 bp, 9 predicted proteins | sample MGYA00241512_ERZ502016 | MGnify/ENA primary metagenome ERZ502016 (study PRJEB25962, sample SAMEA2043043) | human gut metagenome | biome: human gut; feature: human-associated habitat; material: faeces...
TTCTTCTATCATATTTTGTTCATAATTTATACAAAGTTTATTTTTTTATTGCGGAAGTTGGATTTTTTATTGTGCATTATAAATACAGAAATAAATTATCAACTTTCTTTTATATTCACTTTGCACAATTCAGCATTAGTCGACATAATTCATACATTCCATTATTTGGCAGACCTTCGTAAGTCTCTATCAGCAGGCCATAAAACTGTTATTGGATATGAATAAACAATAAAATAATTGACTTTATCCACCTGAATACATAACAAAAGCTGCATATCTGTTAAGATTCTTAACTTCATGCAGCTTTTTCTTTGTTTATCTTGAATTGTTATCCCGGTTAATTTTTTTCGCCATATACACTTCCATAACCGTACCTTCTCCCTCTGTAGAAGAAATCTTCAGTCCATAACCCGGACCATAATAAAGTACAATTCTCTCTGACACCGCAGCAAGTCCGAACCCGGCACGTTCACCGGTGCGGATGGCTTCCTGTACTTCATAAAGACGTTCCGGTGTCATTCCCTGACCATTGTCAGTCACTCTCAGCATCATATCATCTCCCAGATTGAATCCTTCAATAAGAATCTTACCTTTTCCACGCTTATTCTTAATTCCATGATAAAGAGCATTCTCCGCTAACGGCTGCAAAGTAAGCTTCGGCACCATCACTTCATCCAGTTCCGGCGGAATATTAATCTCAAATTCCATAATATCCCTGTATCTTGACTGCTGAATCTCCAGATAACTCAATGTGTGGCGTTTCTCTTCCGACAGCGGAATGATATCCTTCCCCTTCGAAAGCGAAGTGCGGAAAAAAACAGACAGACTTGTGATCATATCCACTGCATCCTGCTGCATACCACCCTCCACCAGCCACACAATAGTGTCCAGTGTATTATACAGAAAATGCGGATTTACCTGTGCCTGGATCAGCTGCAGCTCCGTCATATGCTGTACCTCCTGCTCCTTACGCACATTCTCAAGAAGCCCTTCAATCCTTCCTGCCATCTTTCTGGTACCGGCATCAAGCTCCTGGATTTCAACACTGTCGGCAGATACTGCATTAATAGTTTTGTACTCTCCTTTTCCAACCTTCTTAATATTATGGAGAATTTCAGAAATCGGTTTGGTAATGCTGTATGTCAGACGGAAAGAACGCCGCAACAGAATAGCCGTAGCAACCAAAATCGCCGCACACATAGTGATGATCGTCAGACGTACATTTCCAGCCAGTTGAGACTCTATCTGCACCAGTTCCGTCGCCTCCTGATAAATATAATTCTGCATTTCTTTCTCAAAGAGCGTGGTCAGGATTTCTGTATTATTTGCCACAAATTCCTGTCGTTCCTGATAATTCTTTATCTCAAGAAGCTGATTCATCCGTTTCTTAAGATTCTCCAGATAGTTAGTCAGATATTTCAGAGAACGCAGGCTTTCCTTCTTTGATGTGGTTTTCTTCAGACTCTCCACAGTACTGATTGCCTTGTCTACCTGCTCTGTCGGCAGCCCGTCCTTACCTTTTCGCCCGATAGTCACATAATAGATATCCATATCCACTTCATCTTTAAAGCTCATATCATTATTGGAATTTCTATAGTTTGCATTATATTCCGAACTCACCGCCAGATTATTAGACAACTGATTATATTCATTTGTATAATGCCAGAAAAAAACAAGAAGCACTATGATCAGAATTGTCATAGGGATCATAGTGCTCAGAAGCATCCACTTCATCTTTGTTTCCAGCTTCTCCTGTTTCTGCTTCATGAATCAGACTTCTCCTCTCGTCTTACGATACTCACTCGGAGTTATTCCCTGAGTTTTCTTAAAAAGATAGCTGAAGTAATGCGCATCCTTATATCCCACTTCCCCTGCAATCTCACTGGAACGTTTGGAAGTACAGCGAAGCAGCTCCTTTGCCTTGTCCATGCGAAGCGAAGTCAGATACTCAATAAATGTCTGTCCCATATTCTGACTGAAAAGCGCGCTGAAATGATTGGCACTCACATTCGCCGCATGCGCCACTCTATTCAGAGAAATCTCTTCATCCATATAATGTCCATCTATAAAATCTATTGCCTGCTTCAACACACTTCTGTTCTGACTGCCTGCATTTTCATCACGGATTGCAATGGCCCGTTTCAAGACTTCCTCTGCATATGCAACAGAAGCTTCTGTAGACTGGCTTGTCTTCTTCACAACATCATCTGTCTCTTCTCTGGACAATTCCGTATCATCATATCCAATTTTCTTAAGAAATGACAGTACAGAAAAACGCACATTCAAAACCACATAATTACGGAACACCAGTGATTTCATCGGTTCCCTGCCAATAGCATGGAAATAATCATGGACAAAACTGTCTACTTCATCTTCCAGACCACTGCTTAAAAATTTCTGAAGGATTTCCGGATTCAGGGCATTGATATTCACATTCTTAAGCTGAACAGCTTCTGTTTTTGAAGTATCTGCTGAATTCTCCTTTACCTGCTCAAGCATATTGTAATAAAGAATATGCCCGTCATACAGATAACGGAATGCATAAGTTCTTGCAGCCGTGTGATAACTCTGCTTAATTCTGCTCAGACGGTCTGCCTCCTCGCCGACTGCCACAAACCAGTCCACATTTGCTCTGGTTTCTTCCATGATCTTCTGAATTGTTTCCACACATTCGCATGTATTCTTCTTTATCGTATCTCGCTGCCCCTTGACCAGAATCGCATAACTAAACACCTGATGTCTGAAAAGCATCGCAACCGGATGACTGAGGAAATAATTCTCAATCTTCTTATGTACTTCTGCCTCCCAGTCTGAATATCCTTCCGACGAATTATAACTGCTGTCTGAAGCATCCGGTGTAAAAATCAGAATATTATAAGCCTCTGCCACAATATCAAGATTCAAACGATCTGCTCTCCGATAAATCTCTTCCAGATCAAAGTCCGCTCTCACCAGAGATTCAAAGAAATCACGGCTCGCATTCCTCTCATACTCCTGCATCTCCAGTTTGAATTTCTCATAATATTCCTTCTGCGTCTTCTCATGTTCATAACGATTATGAATCTCCTCCAAACGCTCAATAAATGCATTCTTAGTAATTGGTTTCAGCAGATAATCCTCCACACCAATATTGATTGCCTGCTTCGCATAGTTAAAGTCATCATAGCCACTAAGAATCACAATCTTAATGTCCGGCAACTCCTTCTTCACCAATTTACATAACGTTAGGCCATCCATAAACGGCATCTTAATATCAGTGATCAGAAGATCCGGTTTGCTCTTTAATATCAACGGCAGTGCCATCTCCCCATCAGATGCTTCTCCTGCCAGTTCAAACCCATACTGCTCCCAGGGAATCATCTTCTTAATCATCTCCCTGATCACAACTTCATCCTCTACCAAAAAAGTTTTTAACATCCCTACCACTCTCTCATACTAAAAAATCTACAGCAATCCTCTTAAATACATTATTTACGAGAACTTCTACATATCCATCATACAGGTTAACACCATAACTTTAATACATGTCGCACACTCAGGCAAGTTATTTTTTAAATGCTTCACACACTTCCTTTCACAGACGAGAAAGTTCCCCATCCGGACAGGGGATGACCGGACAGGGAACTTTCTCTGATAACTTTGGCTAAATTTTGAGTTAATATTTTTTCTTATTAATAAGCTACTTATTTTTTTACAGGAAATAATTCCTCAGCTTTCGGTGCCCAATGTTCTGCATAAGCATCACATTTCGCACAAAGATGCTCCACAGACTCCGGAGACTGCAAATCTGTAGACTTCGCACCGGATTCTTCAACCATCTTACGAAGCTTCTGCGGATTCTCAAGCATCGGGCATGGACGAAGCATATTTTCATTAAACGGCTGACCGTCATGATATGCCATGAAGATCGGACTCTTCAATGCTTCCAGCAGAGTATTTTCATAAATATTTGCATTAGAATAATGGATAAATACACATGGGTCTACATCACCATTCGCATTAATATGAAGGTAACGTCTTCCTCCTGCAATACATCCTCCTACATACTGCGCATCATTCTGGAAATCCATTCCAAAAATAGCTTTTGTAGAACGATACTCTCTGATCTTGTGATACATCTTCTCACGCTGCTGTGGATTCGGCATTAATTCTACTACAGCGTCATTACCTGTCGGCATATAATGGAAAAACCATACAAATAATGCACCACAGTCAATAATGTGATCGAAAAATTCCTCGCTGCTTACACTGTCCACATTTGCAGAAGTATAACAGGTAGATACACCAAACGGAAGTTTATGAGCTTTCAGAAGTTCCATTGCATGCATAACTTTCTGATATACACCTTCTCCACGACGTCCGTCGTTTGCTTCCTCAGAACCTTCCAGGCTGATCGCCGGAACAAAGTTCTTAACACGAAGCATTTCCTGGCAGAACTCTTCGTCGATCAGTGTACCATTTGTAAAGGAAAGGAACTCGCAGTCCGGATATTTCTCGCAGATACGCATCAGGTCTTTCTTACGTACCAGCGGTTCACCACCTGTATATATGTACATATAAGTTCCCATTTTTCTGCCCTGCTCTACAATAGAACAGATGGTGTCAAAATCAAGATTCAGTTTGTGACCATACTCTGCTGCCCAGCATCCTGTACAGTGCAGATTACAGGCACTTGTAGGATCAAGAAGGATTGCCCATGGAACATTACAGTTGTTCTCTTCTGCTGTTTCTTCCTGAAGTGCACTTCCCTTTAAGCTGGCATTGATAATAAAGTTTGTAAAGAATGCTTCACGTACTCCCGGATCCAGCTCATAAATCCTCAGGATCAGTTTATACCAGTTGCTGTTTTTATCCTGGATTGCATTACGGATTGCATTTCTCTGTGCCTCATACCAGCCATCCGGTACTACTTTATCTACAAGTTCCATCAACTTCGGTATATTTACTTCCGGATCCTTCTCCAGATAACCCAGACCTGTTTTAACTGCTGCTACAAGTGCAGCCTGTTTTGCTTTGTCCATTAACTTCATGTGATTACTCCTCCTTGTTGTAATGTAATATATCTCAACACCGGTGCTTCGTATAATAATTCCTGCCATAATGGACATTTTTTATTTACGCTGTACCAGCATAATTTTTATTTCTGACTACCAATAAGATCTTTTTTGCTTCCAACAACGTACGTATCTGTCTCTCTATCTTATTCAATACTCATCCATATCTATGATATCCTGCTTCTGATTTTTAATAATTTTTACAGTATAAATTGCCACACACAAATTCAGAATTCCTTCAAATAGAAGTGAAACTCCAACCAGAATCATCATCACCTCTGCAGCCTCAAACGGTCTCACCAGAAGCAACAATCCCAGAACTCCTGCAAGGATTGCCATCAGCAAAATTCTCCACCAGAGACTCAGTCCAAACTTTTTTGCATCTATAGACGTCTGAATCTTAAACAGAGCATCCGCAAGTATCAGAATTCCAAATATTCCAAAAATCAGATTCACTACCACGTTTCTACGTATAATAATAACGACACCAACTGCCGCCAGCAGTACACCAAAGGCAAGATCAAACTGAAATGCCAGACAGTAAAAATCTCTGGAAAAATATCCTATGATTTTTATGGCACCATATACAATAAACATAATTCCTACTGCCGTACAAAATACTGCCATTGAGCAGTCCGGCCATATGATCAGGCAGATACCCAGGATCATAAACAGAACAGACATGATAATATATCCATTCTTCGCTAATTTTAACTGTTTCATTGCATTCACCCTACCTCTCCTCCTTCCTGAATTATCAGGCTGAATGTTCATCTCAGCCTCTTTGTTTTTCCCTCTTTCTGGCTGTTATTATAACTGTGATATTTTTAACAATAAATAGACAAAAAAAAGCCCATGTCCAAAAATCAGACATGAGCTTGATTTTGTATAATATAAATCTTGCAGAATATTTTTTCAATTTCGAGGCATAATGACAAACACAATAATTAATGCTCATCCAAAGCTCCTGTTCATGACGCACGGCAAAGATATCTGACGCAGGACTTCACGCTCTGATGGATTGGATTAATTACAGTATTTATAGTTCCAAAATTGACCAAAATATTAACTTGTTTTATTAAGAATCGAAGTCAGCTCCGGATGACGGTTCATCAGCTCAATTGCCTGGCGCATTTCAACTCCCAGATCATCCTCCAGCGCATTATTCAGCCACTCCATCAGAATTCCTATAAACAGACATTTGTAATATTTGATAAGAATACTGATTTCATCTCTGTTCAAATCAAATTTATCCAGATTCTTCTTAAAATATTCCGTAATAATATAGGTAGCAATCTCGTTCATATAAACAAGAAATGTATCTCTTTTTACTGATTTATAAACGTTCAACATCAGCTTTCGATTATCCCTGACTAAAGAAGCCATCTCCTCCATACACTCCAGGATTGACGTTTTCTTCTGTGGCGCTTCCAGAATCTCATCCCACTTCTTCTTCAGAATAAACTCAACGACATCCGGAATATCCCGGAAATGATAATAAAAAGTATTCCTGTTTACTCCGCATCGCTCCACAATATCCTTGACCGTTATCTTAGCCATGGATTTCTCTTCAAGTAATTCTGTAAAAGTCCTCGCAATTATTTCCTTTGTAAAACCAGACATATTATCTTTTCCTCATCACACTTATAATTTCCAACGGGTTTTTGAGTATTTCCATATTATGCCATAAAGGATTTTATTTTGCAAGCTTTCCACGAATTGGTCTTACCTATTTGGAGTCAGCACAATTTTCTCAATTTCGAGGTTATCTGCTCCATAATAAAGTTTAATGTAGTGATTATGTCCAAATCCCATATTCAGAATCCGGCTTTCCTCCACCCATTTTCCATTGGTTCCCTGAACAGAAACAGTCATCTTATGAATATTATCCAAAAATACAGAAACAGGAAGCTGCGCCAACTCTCCAAGATCAGACTTCAACGTAAACTTCATTGTGAAATCACCCATAAAATCATTGGTAACTGCCAGTACATCTGCATTCCCCTTCGCAGGATGCAATAACGCACCATCAATTACAATCTCCTGTGTCTGTGGATCACTCTCAATATTCACCAGACTTCCGGCATCCACGTCATCCTCTTCCTTCGTATTCATAGCCTCCAGCTCCTCTTCACAGATTCTGTCTGCCAGAAGCAGAATAGACGGACTCTTTAACAAAAATCCCAGAATATTTGCCGCATTTCTCTGCAATTCACCCAGAGTAATCTTTCCTGCATGAAGCATCTCCTCTACATCATCATTCTCAGGATTTGCCTTCGCATCACTTACTACCATATAAATATCATTCTGAGCCGCTACCATCGGTGCTTTCACCGGCACTTCAGCCTGATGTCCTTCGTAGTTGGACTTCGCCCACCAGTCAGTCATCACAATACCATCAAATCCCCATTCCTTACGAAGAATAGTCGTACACAAATCATAACTTCCAGCCGTCCAGAGCCCGTTCACGCTTCCATAAGTCGTCATCACAGAACGCGCACCGCCCTCTTTTACCGCAATCTCAAAACCTTTCAGATAAATCTCACGCAGAGCTCTCTCAGAGATCACAGAGTCCGAAGTACTTCTTCCAACCTCCTGATTATTACCACAGAAATGCTTGATCGTACTTCCGATTCCAGACTTCGCCATAGCCTTCACCTGAGCTGCACAAATCCTGCCTGTAAGAATCGGATCCTCAGAAATATACTCAAAATTACGTCCGTTTAATGGATTTCTGTGAATATTCATACCCGGTCCAAGAAGAGAATCAATCTTATTCAGACGAAGCTCCTTACCAGTCATCTCATACAATGCATCCACAAGCTCCACATTAAAAGTACAGCCAAGAGAAGTTCCATTCGGCAGTGAAAACGCCTTCGTACCACAATCCATACGAATACCGGACGGACCATCCGAACAACATCCAACCGGAATTCCAAGCGCAGTCAGGCCATCTGTCACTCCGCCAAAAGCAGCCGCCGTTCCCGCAGTAACCTTCGGGCTACACATACCCTCACCCCGGAACATCGCGATCAGATCCTCCTCACTAATCTGCGCAACAAACTCCTCCATGGAAACCTTCTTATCCAGCACATCCACCAGCTCATATCCCTTATCGCCTGTATAGACATAAGTTTCCGGTATCTCATTCGCCCTACGCTCCTGAGGATCAATCGTACGGACCGGCACATCCTCAGTCACTGCCTGATAAGTCCCATCCGGCAACAAAACAGCCTTCATCCTCTGAAACTTCTCAACCGGCGCATAAGCCTCCTCAAGCTCCTCAATCACCCGGAACTCTTCCTCATAACATCCGACAGATACCGCACTTCTCACATCACTGCCGACAAAAATCTCATAAGTTCCCTCTTCCAGAACATAACAAGACTTATGCCCGGTCACACCACTGTCATCATAAGAAGCCATATCATACTTCGGAATAACAATACAAACCTCTTCCTGCTCTCCAGGCTCCAGCTCCTTCGTCTTTGCAAAACCAATCAGCTTTCTCGCCGGATTTCCAAGTTTCCCCTGCGGAACCTTCACATAAACCTGAACAACCTCTTTCCCCTTTAACTCACCGGTATTGGCAACCATTGCAGACACCGTAATCTCATCCCCGGTATTCTTAAGAACCTCCGCCTTCATCTCAAAAGTTGTATAAGACAACCCATATCCAAACGGATAAAGCACCTTATCCCTCGCAAACGTCTCAAAATAACGATATCCGACATAAATATCTTCCTTATAATAATTCTTAAACGGATCCCCGAAATTCTCAGTAGACGGATAATCCTTAATATCAGCAGCAATCGTATCCGTCAGCTTACCACACGCACAAACCTTACCAGTCAGCACATCAGCCACACCATTTCCACCTTCCTGGCCCCCCTGCCATACATACAGAACAGCCTGCGGACGATACTTCTCCACCCAGCTCATATCAATAATATTACCAACATTAAGCACAACAACTGTACGCTCACTCACCTCACAGACACGGCGGATCATATCCTCCTCCGTCTCCGTCAGGCAATAACTGCCAGCCTTCGCATTGTTATCCTGATCCTCACCCGCAGTTCTGCCAATAACAACCAGAGAAACATCATTCCTGCGCGCACAGTCAAGCATCTCCTCTGTCACATCCATCTCCTTCTGACACCAAGGCACATGTCCCCAGCCCTGACCTTCATCATAAGGATTCTCCATAATCCAATCCTCATAAATCCCCATCAGCTTCTCATCCAGATGAACCCCTTCACACTCCTTCAAAGCATCCAGAATCCCCACGACATACCTCGTATTCACCAAACCACCAGAGCCAAGCCCACTCTTATAATAATGAAACGCCATACGCCCAAAAACAGCAACCCTCTCCCCATCTCTCAACGGAAGCGCCTGCCCCTCATTCTCCAGCAACACACACCCCTCAGCCACAGCCTGTCTCGCCAATGCAGCATACTTCTCCAAATCCAGCTTATAACTATTCATAATATCTATTTCCTTTCTCCACAAAAGCCATCACAACTCACTATCAAAAAATCCCTCTCAGCAGCTCTCCCAATGACCGTTTTCCAACAATTTTCAATCTTCATCTTATCAGAAAACTCCCCCATTGAAAACACTAAATATTTCCAGTCAATCGGTATAGGAAATTCGCGTTATGAAGAAAAATAGCAACGTGTCTGAACGAAGTCGGAGGCGGAGCGAGTTTTGCATTTTTCTTCATGCCTTTAGCGGATTTTCTATGCCTTAGAGTTACTTATTCCTCGGAACTGAACCCGAAGAGCGATGCTGCGTTGCGCGTCCCTTCTAGCAATATCAATTATTCTCTATGCACCTTCGGAAACTTCATACAGATTTCAGTTCCACTTCCCACCTCACTTCTAAGTCCAACACTACCATCCAAAGTACTAACCGCATGCTTCACAATCGAAAGCCCCAATCCAGTGCCCCCAATCTCCTTAGAATGACTTTTATCCACTCTGTAGAATCTCTCAAACACCCGATCCTGATCTTCCCTCGGAATTCCAATCCCCGTATCCTTAACCACAATCTGCACCTCCTGTGCCGTCTGCTCCAGAAATATACTCACACTACCATCATTCCTGTTATACTTAATCGCATTATCACAAACATTATAAACAGCCTCCTCCAGAAGAGTCCTGATAGCCTCCATCTTCATCGACTCTCCACAGATATAAAGATGCACATTCATCTTATATGCTTTCTCCTTCAGACTGTCAAACGCACTCTTACAAACCTGATAAACATCCACCGGCTCCCATACATAAGGCGTCTTCTCCTCATCAAGCTGTGAAATCTGGATCACATCCTCCACAAGCTGAAGCAACCTCTGTGACTCCTTATAGATACGTCCTGCAAACTTAGGAATATCCTCCTCCTTCACAAAACCACCCTGAATAATCTCCGCAAATCCGGAAATAGAAGTCAGAGGCGTCTTTAATTCATGGGAAACATTTGCAGAAAACTCCCTGCGCAGATTCTCCCTCTCAAGCTTCTCTGTCACATCCACAAGCAGGATCACCGCACCCTCCGTCTTCTGTCCCCGTATCACAGGATTGGCGATCAGCTGAATATCACTTCCATTTAATTTCAGGACAAGCTCCTCATGTTCCCCTTCCAGAACATGTTCAATTGCATGGCGGAAATCCTCCGCGCGATCCAGACAGTAAACACTTTCTCCCTGACATACTTTATCTACCCGGAACAGATTCCATGCACTGGAATTGGCAGAAAGAATCATGGTATACCTATCAATCACGATCAGACCTTCCTGCATATTTTCTGTAATAAGAGAGAATTCTTCCTGCTGCTGTTTTGCCAGTTCCAGCTGCTTCTGGATTTGCCGGTTCTGTTTATGGATTTTACCTAAAAGCGGAGAAAGCTCCTCGTAAATCTTATTCTCCTCCGGATGTTCCAGATCCAGCTCATTCACAGGTTTTACGATCCTTTTTGATATCACAGATGCCATGATTCCTGATAGAATCAGCATCAGAAATAAGAGTCCACATAAGGGAAGAAGAAGATTTTCAACCAGTGCCAGCACAGAATCCTGAGTGCCTGAAACTCTCAGCACAGTTCCATCCTTCAGACGCAGTGCATAATAAATTGTTTTCTCAGAAAGTGTATCCGAATACCTGGAACATTCTCCTGCACCATATTTCTCTGCTTTCTGAAATTCAGTTCTGTTCTTATGATTTTGCATTTCATCTGCATCAGCCTTATTATCAAAAAGCACAGTTCCATCCTTATTAATATAAGTAATCCTTGAGCTCTTATCCTTTACATTCTTCAGATAATCTGTTCCCTGCTGCTCCACACCATATGCCAGATAAGCAGCTTCCTTAGACAGCTCTTTGCGCATCTGTCCGTCAAAATTGCTGTAAAGGATTCCCATTACAGCAGCCAGTCCCACAGTCAGAACCAATGCACATACAAACATTATAGATTTAAAGATTTTTTTTGTCACTTCTCTTCACTTCCCCTTTTTATTTAATACCTCAGGCAGATATCGGTCTCCGATTGAGATATATAATAACTCAAATATCCGCAAACGGTTCCCGCCTGCGGATATATATCGTCTCTGTCTGCAAACTTTCGTCGCTTATAACACGAGACCTCCATCATTCAGTTAATTATTCAGATAATCCTGATGTTCATTATTCCTGTGCTGGCCTGTGATAGAATATTCCACCCATTCTGCAATATTTACCGCATGGTCTCCGATACGCTCGAAATACTTGGCAGTCATAAGGAGATCCAGTCCGGTCTTGGCATCCAGTTTTCCCCCGTAGATCATATCTGCAAGTTTCTCTTTGATCTCATTAAACGCATCATCCACCACATCATCTCTGTCAATGACATTTCGGCACAGCTCCAGATCACTCTTTACAAAAGCATCCACGCTCTCAGTTACCATACGCACAGTATCTTCCGCCATCTGTGTGATAGTCTCCGGGATCGCAGTGGTATTCTTTGCAACATATAAAGACAAATCTGCAATATCTGCTGCCTGGTCACCGATACGTTCCATATCAGAAACCATCTTCAATGCTGCAGATATCTCTCTTAAATCTCTTGCAACCGGGTGCTGATGAAGCAGAAGACTCAGGCACAGATTCTCAATCTCTCTTTCCTTGGCATCAATATCTCTGTCCGTCTCAAAAACCTGGCGGGCAATCTCTTCATTCTGTACCTTCTGGATTGCTTTTGCAGAGAATGAAATTGCTTTCTCACAATAGCTTCCCAGTGTGATAAGCTGAATGTGCAGTTCCTCTAGCTGTCTTTCGAAATACTTTGACATAATCAACCAAACCTTCCTGTAATATAATCCTCTGTACGCTTGTCAGAAGGCATAGAGAACAGTTTATCAGTATCATCAAACTCAACTACTTCTCCCAGAAGGAAGAAAGCTGTTTTATCAGAAATACGTGTAGCCTGCTGCATATTATGAGTTACCATAACAATGGTATAATCCTTCTTTAACTCCATCGCCAGCTCCTCGATCTTGGAAGTTGAGATAGGGTCAAGTGCGGATGTAGGCTCATCCATCAGAAGTACCTCCGGCTGAACTGCCAGTGCTCTGGCAATGCAAAGTCTCTGCTGCTGACCACCGGACATACCCAGTGCGCTTTTTTTCAATCTGTCTTTTACTTCATCCCAGATTGCCGCGTCACGGAGAGATTTCTCCACAATATCATCCAGTTTAGACTTGGAACGGATTCCATGGGTTCTCGGTCCATATGCAATATTATCATAAATGCTCATCGGGAATGGATTTGCCTGCTGAAATACCATACCCACTTTTTTTCGAAGCAGTGTGGTATCTGCCTTCGGACTGTAGATATCTTCTCCGTCAATCAGGACTTTTCCTTCTATTTTTACGTTCTCAACCAGGTCATTCATACGGTTTAAGCACTTCAGAAAGGTGGATTTACCGCATCCGGACGGACCGATAAATGCAGTGATCGCATTTTCCCGAATCTCCATATTGACATGTTTTAACGCATGATTCGTTCCGTAGTGCAGGTTCAGATCCTGCACACTGATTTTTGTATTTTCCATGGTGATGCTCCTCTTTCTTTTATTTCATCCGCGTTACATCGAAACGCTTCGCCAGATATTTTGTCAGGAAATTGATGCACAGTACGATCACAAGAAGTACAAATGCAATTCCAAACGCTACATTATATTCTGCTTTTGAGCTGCTAAGATACAGCTGGATCGTCAAAGTTCCGCCCGGCTGCAGGATCTTGGAAAGCCATCCTCCCGCTTTCGGGAGCAGATA
>ENA-OPXC01001928-OPXC01001928.1-human-gut-metagenome-genome-assembly--contig:-NODE-1928-length-13323-cov-1.510778_pt1 | contig 13323 bp, 7 predicted proteins | sample MGYA00241512_ERZ502016 | MGnify/ENA primary metagenome ERZ502016 (study PRJEB25962, sample SAMEA2043043) | human gut metagenome | biome: human gut; feature: human-associated habitat; material: faeces...
CCGTTGTCCGAGGAATAGGTGACGCCAATGGACTTATAGGCGGCGGAGACTCCGGGCCAATGGCTCTCGGCATGGAAGAATCCGGCCAACCGACCGTCCATGAGTTTATGCACGCCGATGAACCATGCGCCGCCGTCGTAAAATCCGGATACGGGTTCGATGCACTTGCCAAAGACCTCCATATCGGAGGTCAAGGCATTGACGTTCTCATCGAGCCAGGGACTGGCGGATACCTGTCGCAGGGAATTGTCCGCAGACCAGTAGGTCGTAAACAGTCCCGAATCATCGTATTTCCCGACGGAGATCTTTCCGTCAAGCCAGAGCATATACCGGGGAATGTGGGGATCCTGCCAACAGATGTTGCGGTCACCGACGACGAACGTTCCAAAATCGGTGTAATCATCCGGATTGAAATCCGCATCGAATTCGTAGGGTTTCGAACTGGAACCGTTGTTGTAGGCATGCGCGAGGTCAAGATCGCGGTCACAGGACGACAGTGCGATCATCAGAGCGGCACCAGCGACGTATAATGCATGTGTTTTCATGGTTTCGTAATTTGAATGAAGGATCGGGTTTTATTTCCAAAGCGGATTCTGTTCGATCTTCCCATTCGAGGCGTCGATAACATCCTGCGGAATGGGGAAGATTACGTGTTTGGGTTGGAAGTTCTGCGCCTGGGAGGTCGCCACGCTCGAATACTTGGCCAGTTTCTTCACGCCTTCCTCAAGTTTTCCGAAGCGGACCAGATCGTACCAGCGCTGTCCCTCGAAGCAGAGTTCGAAACTACGCTCGGCGAGCAGGGCCTCGGCGAACTTGTCGCCGTCCATCATCTTCAGATCAACCGCTTCATTCGGAGTCTTGATATCGACTCCGAAACCACGGCGTCGCACCTGGTTGACATATTCGAGCGCTTCGGGCGAAGGAACTTCGTGAGCCCGCCAAACGGCTTCGGCATACATCAGCAACACGTCGGCATAACGGATGATCGGAAAGTTGATCGGATTTGCCCAGTTTGCCCATCCCGGCCCCCGTCCCTCCTCAGTCAGGGCATGGCGGAACTTGTAGGCGTAGTAGATCGGTTCGGAACTGAGATCCTCCTTGACGAGATTCTGATTGTCGTCGTAAACATATTTGAAGCGAGCGATGTTGTCGCGGCGCAGGTCGGCGGGATCGTACGTTTCATAGAACTCCTGGGTACTCCATACCGCAGACCAATAGAGGTTATTGGGGGTCTGAACACCATCGATAGTTCCGACCTGGCCTCCGTAGGTGGTTGTACCGTTGTTGGCAAACTCGACATCGAATAGGTATTCGGAACTGTATTCGTTCGACGCATCGAACAGACTGAAATAATCCTTCACGAGCTCAAAACGACCGCTCTGGATAACCTCGTTGAGTTCGACTTCGGCTAAAGCCGCAGCTTTGGAGTCTTCCAAAGGTTCGCCGGCCATTTGCAAATAGACCTTGCCGAGCAGGGCTTTGGCTGCGTAGTAGTGAGCCCGGCCGTTCGCATTCGACACCGGAAGGTTCCCGATGGCTAGTTTCAGATCACTGACGATTTGTTCGTAGACTTGAGCCACGGAAGACTTTTCAGTCTGCACCATTGTGAGATCGGTAACTTCGTGGTTGATGATCGGCACCTCACCGAAAAGCCTTACCAGATGGAAGTAGTAGAAGGCCCGCAGGAAATAGGCTTCGCCGAGAATCCGTTTCTTCTCGCTTTCATTGCCGATATCGGTGTCAGTCAGACGGTCTATGATAACGCAGGCGCGTTGTATCCCGCGATACTGGACATACCATGTTCGGGAGATGTAGCGATGCGAAGGGGTGTAGGTGTAGTTGCAGAGTTCTGTCTCGTTTCCGTCGATGTTGGTCGGAATGATCATCTCATCGGTTCCGACGCGCCCAAGGATGAGGAAACCCTGAAAATAGGACCCGTATCGGTCGCCATTGGCCCATTCGGCCGAGAGCAGCATGTTATAAACGCCCGTGAGTCCCATGTCGAACTCTTCGGCAGTCTTGTAAAAGTTGGAGGTCGCCACGGTACTTTCGAGGGGGACATCGAGGAAGTCGCTGCACGCCGAGAAGATACAGCCTGCAACCGCGATAACGACAAAGCGGCCGAGTCGCGAGTATGCGGAGGTGATGAACTTTTTCATGATGGAGATCGTTTTACTGGAACAGAATGTTAATACCTGCGGTGAAGGTGCGCGGGCGGGGGAAGCAGCCGTAGTCGAAGCCCGACGTGAGGATATTGCTCATGCTGCTGGAACCTTGGTTGGAGTACACCTCGGGGTCGTAGCCCGAGTATCGAGTGAGGACGAAGAGGTTTTCTCCGGCGATATAGAACTTGATCGAGCCGATGTGGCTGTTAGGGCCGAACCATTTGCGCGGACAGGTGTAGCTGATCCGTGCAGAGCGGAGCCGCAGAAACGAGGCATCTTCGACGAATGCCGAGCAGACCGCTCCGTTCGTCATCGTGGAGTATTGCGTGCTTGCAAGGTTCCGGGGCGACCAACGCTCCTCGAAGAATGCCATTTGGTTGTTCGTGGTTCCGGTGAACGCTGCGAGCTGATTGTAGTTTGCGTTGTAGACGTTGCCTCCGTATGAATATTGGAACGAGAGGTTGAGGTCGAGGTTCTTCCAGGTGAAGTTCGTGCCGAAGGCTCCGAAGAAATCGGGTGTCGAGTTTCCGATTACGGTCCGGTCGTCGGATGTAATCTTTTCGTCCTTGTACAGGTCGGCGAAGCGCATGGCCCCGGGTTTTTCGGCTCCGGTTTCGACGGCGACATCAGGCTTCGGCGTTATTCCGTCGATTTCGAAATCATTTAGTCCATAGACACCTTTGGTGACGTATCCGTATATGTCTCCGATCTCTCCGCCCTCTTGCAGGATGACGGCATTCTGACCGCTCAGACAAGTGACACCCAGCAGGATCGGGGCTCCGCTCTGGCCGAGTTCAAGAATTTTGGTCTTGTTGCGGGCGAAGTTGGCGAAGAAATTCCATTTGAAATTCTTGTGGTTGATCAACTGGGCGTTCAGGCTCAACTCGATACCGCGGTTGCGCATTTTGCCGATATTCTGCCATGCCTTGTCGAATCCGACGATGTTAACAACGGGAGCCTCAAGCAACAGGTCCCGGGTAACCTTGTCATAGAAGTCTGCCGTGAATTTCAGCCGGTCGTTCCATAACCCGACCTCCAATCCTGCGTTCACTTCGCGAGTGGTCTCCCAGGAGAGGTTTTCATTAGCAATAGACAAAGAAGACTGCCCGATGGTCTCAATGGTTCCGAAGGAGTAGTTCGTTCCGTAGAGCTGCGAGTAGGAGCCCGAGGTGGGGACATTTGAGTTGCCAACCTCGCCCAGACTCAGACGCAGTTTGAGGGCGCTGACGGTATTTTGATTCTGCATGAATCTTTCGCTGTCGATGTTCCAGGCTAATGCACCGGAGAGAAACGTACCCCACTTGTCGTTGATGAAGCGCGAGGTAGCATCGCGGCGGAGGGTGAAAGTGGCAATGTAACGGTTGTCGTATGAGTAGTTAATTCGACCGATGAGCGAGACATACCGGACCTGCTCCTTGCTGGAGTAGACGTTGAAAACTTTAGCCATCTGGGCATTATTCGATCCGAGATCCTCGTATTCGTATTGAGAGGTTTCGCTGCGATCGTAGAAGTTCGTGTATCCTTGTTCAGTCATGCCGACGAGGACATTGAGACGGTGTTTCCCGAATACGGGCTTCCAGGTGAGCGTGTTTTCGTTGATCCAACTTCCGGATTCAGAACTGCCGATGATACCCTGCCCCTTATAAAAGTAGCCGCGGGGCGTCGAGGTGGGATAGAACTGGCGGTCTTTGAGCGAATAACTGTCATATCCTGCCGTGATGCGCAAGGTCAGATTCTTAAGGATGTCGGCCTCGACATAGGCATTGAGCATCATTCGGTTGATGCGTTTGGTGAGTTCGGTCTCATTGGCGATGTTGACCGGATTCCCGTGATAGTTGTCGATATAAGAGTCGAGCGAGGACTGCGAGACGCCTGCACGGCGGAAATAGGCCTGAGTCGTTTCGTCGAATTCAAAAGGAAGAGCCGTCAGGGCCGAAGTGATGACGCCTGCAACCTGGGACGTGCCTTCGCCGCCGGTCGGCACTCCGTCGTCGACGATTCGGTTATAGCCGATATCGACACCCGTGCGTATAAAATCCGTGAATCGGTGGTCGATCGTAGCTTTAGCCGTGAGTTTCTGCCAATTCGTGGCGATGAGGACCGATTTGTTCTGCATGTAGGAACCGGAGACGAACATACTCGTTTTTTCAGTAGAGTGTGAAATAGATAGCGAATGGTTTTGAATAAATCCGGTACGAAAGATTTCATCCTGCCAGTCCCGCGACTGTACGTCTCCGATTGTGCGGGGTTGCATGGTGATAGGGTCCGTGAACAGGTGGTTGTTCGAGGAGTTTCGATCAACCTGATAGGCGGCGTACTGGCGAAAATCCATCATGTCATACCGCTTATTCATCTGTTGAAATCCGAAGTAGGTGTTGTATTGGATCTTTCCGCTGTCGCCCCGGCCTCGTTTGGTGGTAATGAGAATGACTCCGTTGGCTCCGCGGTTACCATATATTGCCGTTGCCGAGGCGTCTTTTAGCACTTCGATCGAAGCGATATCGTCGGGGTTTATCATCGAGAGCGAGGACATGCCGGTGTCATATCCGTCTATGCCACCCCCGGTGGAGGTGCTGACATCGAAGAGCGGGAATCCGTCAAGGACAATCAGCGGGGCAGTGGAGCCGGTCAGGGAGTTTGCACCGCGGATAAGCATGCTCGACTCCGAGCCGGGTTTTCCGGATGAGGAGTTGACCATCAGACCGGCCACTCCGCCGGCTAAAGCGTCGTCAACGGAGAAAAGTACCCGGTTTTCGAAGGCATCGGCCTTGATCGAGGCAACAGCTCCGGTCATGTCCTTTTTCCGTAGGGCACCGTAACCGACTACAACGACGTCGTCTATCTGAAGGTCGGAGGGTGAGAGTACGACATCGATCAGGGATCGCTGCCCGACGGATTCGCGAACCTCCCGGTACCCGAGGAAGTTGAAGACGAGAATATCTTTGGATGAACGGACTTTGATCCGATAGAAACCCTTGGCATCGGACGTGGCACCGACGGTGCTGCCTTCGATGATTATCGACGCGCCGGCGACAGGCTTTCCGTCCGGGGAGGTAATCGTACCGCTGACGGAGGTCTGGGCCCGGAGACTCGAAGCAATGAGCAGCAAGCCGGCCAGTAAGAAAACGAATCGTTTCATAGCGAATAGTTTATTCGGGTTATTCTTCGATAAGATTGATTTGTATGTCGTCCAAATACCAGTTTACATCAGCGGAGCCGGCTGACAGAAGAGCGAATTGGGGATAGGTGTTCAGCAACGATTCGTATTTGGCGCTTGTGGCCGTGAATTCGAACCGGACCTGTTTCCACTCTGCGGAAGGCATCAGCTCCGGAGATGCCGGGAGTGTGATCGTTTCGGTAAGCGGATATTCGATATTACTCCAAATTCCGAACATCTCTTCCACCTGTTCCTCGAAAGGAATATCGGGGAAGTAGATGCTCCAGTGGTCACTCGCAAGTACCTGGAGGTATTCATTCCAAGACCAGGAGGGCAGATTGTTATAGATGCCCGTCAAGACGATAAGCGAACCCTCCGCGGCATCCGTTTTCTGCCAGAAGGAGACTTCATATTTTTGTCCGGCAACGAGTTGGGCGTTGCAAACCCAGTTGTCTCGCGTGAACAACTGATAGATGACTCCCGGTTTGAGCGTTACCTTGAGGGCCTGCTTCGAGCCATCGGCCCCGCCGCTGACGATGGAGGTGTTAGTCGTCAGATCATCCGCGGAAGTGGTCGTGTTCCAGAGCGTCCATTTTCCAATGGACGAAAGTTCGAACCGCCAGGGATCATAATCCTTCTCGGGAATGGGGTGCAGCATTGGATAGTTTCCGACAATAAAAGTCTGTTCGACGGTAGTTGTCATTCCGTCGTCGGCCCGAGTGAGTCTGCAGGAGATTCGGGCTCCGTTTTTGTTGGCCGAAGTCCAGGTGACCACTGGGGCGGGATCAGTCGACGAGGAAGGCGTACCGCCTTCGAATGTCCATTGGTAGGATGTCGGATTACCCTCGACTTCGGTAAGGCCGAACGAGACGGGGGTATCGAGCCGAATACAGCCTTTCGGTGTAAGTTCCAAGGCTTTGATCCGAGCCGAAAGCGGGTAAAATACCTCAATGTCGAACGATTCGGACTGCACCTGACCGTTGAGAAAATGGATTGTAAGGGTTACCGTCTTTATGCCTTTCGAATTGAATACGACGCTCGGTTCGGGATCCGTGGAGGTCGCAGGTGTTGCGTCTTCGAAACTCCACTCGCGGGTTTCGACCCCGAGCGAAAGGTCCGTAAATGTAGCGGGTTTCCCGACGCTGAATTGTGATTCCGCGCCGTAGCTCCAAGCGAATTCGTAAGGTTGTGTCCACTCGTCCGAATCGTTGTCACAAGCAGCCAGTACCAACCCAAAGGCAAGAACCGGCACGAGATGAAAGAATAGCTGTTTCATGGTTCGCAGTTTTTGGAATGTAGGTATTTTTTCGGTCAGGGAATCCGGAGTGCTTTCTTGCATGAAGAATTCCGGCGTCCCTGTCCGAATCATGGAATCATATTCTCAAGATATGTATTCCTCGGAATATTCGGATTCTGCCCGGTGAGACTTCCGGGCCCAAAGGAGGCGGATCGGATGATCCGACCCCGGCGGATAGAGCATGGAGAGAGAAAATGATTCATTTGCGTTGATTTAGTTTAGGTTTTCAAATTGCCGCATTTGGTGCAGCTGATGCAAAGGAAACTATTAAAAACCTAAAAAATCAACGCAAATGTCTCAAAATACACGGATGACGGGAAAAGTATTTTTTAATTTATTTGAGAAAATCGTCCGGGGTCATTTCTGCGTCTCGGGCTCGTTTTTGGAGAAGATTTCTGACGCGGAGTCCACTTTTCCCGTTTTGCTCCGGTTCCGGAGGGCGAACTCCTTGGGGTAGAGTCCGAATTCCTCATGGAAGATTTTGGCGAAGTGGCTGAGATTGGTGTACCCTACGCGATACATTACCTCATTGACAGGAAGTGTTCCGTCTTGGGCAAGGAATGATGCAGCGTGCTTTAGCCGGATGCTGCGAATGAATTGTATGGGCGTCAACCCCGTGAGGGCAAGAATACGCCGGTAGAGCTGCGATCGTGACACGCCGATTTTGCGGCAAAGCTGTAGGACGTCAAATCGCGGATCAGCTATTTCGGTCTCGATGGTTTCGGTACATTTGACAAGGAAGAGATCTTCGGATTTCTCCACAGCGACTTCTGAAATGGGAATCTCCTTTATAGGTTGACTGTTTTTGTGGATTTTATTCTGTCGGGCAACAAGGTTGTCGATACGGGAGAAGAGCACTTCAAGGGAGAACGGTTTTGCTACATAAGCGTCGGCTCCGACACGGTATCCGGATACTTCGTAGTTCTGCAGATTGTGGGCCGTAAGTAGAATGACCCCGATTGCCGAAGTCCGGGAATTCTCCTTGATTTTGCGGCAAAGTTCGATTCCCGACATTCCCGGCATGACGATGTCTGTAAGCACCAGATCGGGCTGTTCATTGATTGCCTGACAATAAGCCTCCTCTCCATTTCGTGCCGTCGAGACGTTGTATCGGTTCTCCAGCGCGCTTCGAAGATAATCCCGCAAGACGGTATTGTCCTCGGCCACGAGAATCGAAACTCTTTTTCCATCAGATGCAGCTGCTCCGTGGCGCGTATTTTCTTCCAGGAGCCCGCACTGCATTCCACGATCGTTCCCGATTGCGGTTTCCGCCGCCATCTCCGATTCGAATTGATCGTCACCGAAGTCCGACAGCGCGGAATCCATCCCTATCGGGAGATTCTGAAATGGCCGACCCGGGACCTTGTCGGAATCTTTGATCTGTTCGGGAGCGAGGTGTGCACATCCCTTCGGGATCCGGACCCGGAAGAGCGAACCGACGTTCAATTCGGATGCGACTTCAATTTCTCCATGATGCAGAGTAACGATATGCTTGACCAGGGAGAGTCCGATGCCGATGCTTTTTTGCGGCGAGTTGTTGTTTCGAGCCTGGTAAAAACGTTCGAAGATCCGGGACTGTTCATCCCGGGCTATTCCGATTCCATTATCTTCCACCGAAATGGTTACCGACAGCTGTTGCTCTTCACAGACGAGATTCACTTTCCCTGAACTTTTCCGACTGTATTTGAATGCGTTGTAGAGCAAATTAGCAATAACGATCTCCATTTTCCGACGATCGATCCAGAGTATGAGCGGATCGTTCGGAATCTCCTGCGAGAACTGTATCTGAAGTTGGTCGGCCAACGGCTTGAACAGTTCGGCTATACCGCGGAGGAATTCCGACGCATCGGTTTGCACAGCCGCGAGTTCCATTTTGTGGCTTTCGTATTTGCGCAAGTCGAGGATTTGTTCCAGCAGGGTCTTCAATGCCCCCGCATTGCGGTTGACGAGTTCCAGTCTGTTGCGCGTCGTTTTCCCGATATGCGGATTCAAGAGCAGCTCTTCGACCGGGGCTGTAATCAGCGAGAGCGGCGTCTTGAGCTCATGGGCGATATCGGTATAGAACTGTAGCATGTTGGCGCTGCTCTTCTGCTCTTCATAGTATTTGTTGCGTTCGAGCTCTATCTGGTGGCGCTCCTGTAGTTTTCGCAGTGAACGGCGGTGCCATCTGTAGAGAAAAAGGATGGTTAGCGCAATGTAGCAAAGCCAGGCCAAGCGTGTGGCATAGACGGGCGGACGTATCGTGATTTCGAGCACCGCAGGGGCCTGAGACCAGTATCCGTCTTCGTTCGAGGCATATACGACCAGCCGGTAGCTGCCCGGGCGCAAGTTGGTATAGACGGCTTGAGGCGACAGTCCGCTGGTGTAGTTCCAGTCGGTGTCGAAATTCTCCATTCTATATTTATAGGTATTGTACTTGGGATCGACGTAGGCGAAGGCCGAAAATTCGAAGGTGAGGTTGTTGCAGTTGTAGGAGAGGTCGAGTTTGTTGAGCCGGTTGATGGCGCGCGGCAGGACGACGCGTCCGCAAACGGAATCTCCGGCCGAGACGGTCTGATTCCGAATCTTAAGCCGGGAGATGGCCGTGCGCGGGCGGATGTCGTTGTCGGTGATGCTGTCCGGATGGAAAATGTTGAACCCCTTTACGCCTCCGAAAACCATCTCGCCGTTGCGGAGTCTGTACGATGCCCAGATTTTGAAGGAGTTGCTCTGCAATTGGTCCTTTACCGTAAAATGCCGGATCGAGTGATCCCGGGGATCGAAGCGGGTGATTCCGTAGCCGCCGATCCAGAAGGCTCCGTGGTCGTCCTCCTGCAGGCTCTCCAGTTCGTTATTGAAGAACCGGGAGTTGGATGTGTCGAAACAGCTGAAACGGGGCGTTTTCCCGCCGCAACGACCTTCGGTCATAAGGAAGAGACCTTCGCCGATCGTTGCGATCCAAAGACCCCCCTCCTTCCGGTCACAGTGAATCGTCGAGATGAAGGCATCGGAACTACACACCTTCCGTTCACGGGCGTTCGTAGCGGCGAGTTCGATTCGCTGGCAGTTCGCCTTGCCGTCGGCATCGAATACGATTCGGTTCAGCCCCGAGCGGGTTCCGATCCAGATGGTCTTATTGTCGGTGACGGTATCGGGGTAGATGTCCGTCGTGAAATTGGAGCATAACGAATTGGGATCATCTCCGTTGTGGGTATAGTTGATCCACTGCCCGGTTTTGAAATCCCCGTGGGATGGAATGTATTCGAAACATCCCCGGTTCGAGCTGATCCACAGGTGTCTGTCGCGATCTTCAACGATTCGGAACACGGACAATTCCCCGTCGATGACCGGATGTTTGAGTTGTCGGGCCCGGACCTGACCGGTCTGTATCGCCCGGTCGATATCCCGGCTGTCGATGACCCACAATCCTTTGTCCCACGTTCCGAGCCAGATGTCGCCGTTTTCGGCCATAAAGAAGGCTGATACGGTTGCAAATTGGATGCTCGGCAATCCATTTATGCGCAGCTCCCGGAAAGTTGCGGAACTTCGATTAAACAGATTGATGCCGCCATGTGTGCTGACCCAAAGTATTCCGTCGCGGGCTTCGAGGAACGTGATGATCCGATTTTCACACAAGCCCTGCGCTTCGGTATAGCATTCGATATGTTTTTCGACGCCATTGAGCCTACTCAAGCCGCCGCCGATCGTTCCGATCCAAAGCACCCCGGAACGATCCTCGAACAGTGCGCTGATCTCAAAGGAGTTGACGGCATGAGGAATGGGGAGTTTGGGGTGGTAGTGAACAATCTTAATACCATTCCGGTCGTATTTGTACAGTCCCCGGTTGAAACTTCCGACCCAGATGTTTCCGTGATTGTCCTGCGTCGTGACCCGGGATGAGAAGTCGCAGATTCTCTGTAGGTCGTCGGTTTTCGGATCATAGATCCGAACGCCCCATCCTCCGGAAAGCGCGATTTTGCCGTCTGCGAAAGACTGCATCGAGAAACAGCGGGTTTTGATTTCATCCCGGAGGATATTTTGTATCTCCTCGGTTTCGGGGTTATAGATGACGGGGCCGGCATCGGTCGACAGTAGCAGTCTGCAAGAATCCAAGGCGGTTCCGCACTGTATGTAGAATCCTCTCCATCGGTTCTTGACATGCAGATAAGTGGTTGCTCCTCGGAGTGTGAGGTATCCCAATCCGTCGTTTCGACAGACCCATACGGTACCTTTTCGATCTTCGAAAATGTTGTTGATCACCTGGTCTGCAGAGGTTGTCGGCTCTTCGGCGACCGGAAATATCGTTTCGGACACCGGATCGTAACGGTTCAGCCCTCCGGATTCGGTTCCGATATAAAGGGACGAATCCCGGGCGACGAATAGGCAGAGTATCCGGTCGCTGGTGAGGTCGGAATTGTCGGTCCGAAAGGTTTGGAGTCTGTATCCGTCGTATTTACTCAGCCCGCTGAATGTCGCGAACCAAAGATAGCCGTCACGATCTTGCGTAATCGCATTTACGTCGCTGTGCGGGAGTCCTTCGTCCATCGAGAGGGTCTGGATTCGGTCATAGGAGGCGGCAGCGGCGGGGAGCGGCGGAGATAAGAATCCGACGAAGTACAACATGACATTGAACGGAAACGACCGGAGGATGGAGGGAATAAATCGCACGTCGCATGAAATTTTTTCGAAAGTTAAGATAAATCTTCAATTCTTCAAAATTCGTATTTTCCAAGTGGAAGCAGGCAAAGCCAACGAATATTTATGAGGAAATGTATTAAAAAGCAAATAATTAAGTAAAAAGATAAAAAAAGAACCGAAGATTATTTTTTAGCCGGGACAAATCCATCGATATATTGAGTTGATTGTAGTAATGGTAAGAACAGGCCTGACGAGTTTGTTAGTCACAGCAATCAGAGCTACTTTGAATGGTTTTTCATTTGCCTTTAATCGGATATAACACTCCCGACTATTGTAACGCAAGGCAGTCCAAAAGGCAATATAGAGTAAAGATCGCAGACGTTCATCGTCATTCCGGTTGATATGTTCTCTGATATTTACGGATGTTCTTGATTGTTGATAGGTTGGACATATTCCGATGAAGCGGGATAGTTGCTTTGCATTGTCAAAGTAGGTAAACCCTTCGGTGGTAAGGATCCGTATTGTAGCCTGCGAGGGCATTTTGTAGATGGGAGGATTCATCTTCTCCCCGTACATGGCGATCATGTAGGCGTCTTTTTCGTCGGTTTTGGTAACGGGCATCATCATTCGGGAAAAATGCTTGATCTGCTTTTTTTTTGGGGGGGGGCAAAACTGACGGCAATACCGTTCTGATGTAGCAGGTACAGCAGCAGCCGTAATTGCTGGTAGCTTCCATAACGCAATGATGCTCAGCGACAGCAAGCGTACCGATGAGCTCACGCATTCCCGCGGTTGTGTTAGGGAAAGTCTTAGTAGGGTTGCCGTTCGTTGATGGATAAGCCGCTACGAAACTGCTCTTGCTGATATCGATACCTCTGTAAACCATAATAAAAAACTTTAAGTGAAAATTACATCTTGTAAAACCATCGTCGCGAATACGGGCTTGATTGGATGGCTTTGCCTCCTTTTGAGCTGGCAGATGGTTCGGCAGCTCCGTTCAATCTGTTTGTTCGGGTCTTCGAGAATACATTGCATGTTAAACTCGGCGATCCGACCGATGTCAAACGCCGTGTTCTGGAGCGCAAAAAGGATCGCACGAAATTTACCGAGGCATTGCTTTATTCCTTGAATAGGGAGGAATGATTTTTTCGACTTTTTATATCCGGGCGGATATCCGGACATGTAATTGGGTATCCTGAAAATTCCTATTTTTGCAAAGCAAACCAACCAATTCTGTGTAAGTCGAATTATGGAAAACTTGGACAAAAGCCAATTTATCGTCCTGCTCGAAACATCTCTCAACCGACGATTACTGTCCCCTGAGCAGAAGACTCTCGACGCTGCCTATGAAGATTACATCGACCTGCTGCACGGTCTTACTGTTCAATCCTGTAAATCGTCCCTCGACCTGCTGCACGAACTTGCCCGCCTCCAATCCTGCCTGATGCGGTTGCAGGAGCGGATTGTCGAGAAGGAATCTCCGCAAGCATCGCTGCTCAAATCGGCGCTTCTGTTGACGAATTTCGAAATCCGATTGGTCTTTACCCGGCTTGTTATCCATCCATCGCCGCTCCGGTATCGGTCGAAGTATCCAAATCACCACTGTTTCTTTCCGAACAATATCATGGAACTGATAACGGCTCTGCATCTCTCCGGAGCCATACGCCGCATCGACGGCACACGGATCGATCTGGCGACACTTGTCGATGTGCTTTCCGGAACTTTCAACGTCCGTATCAACAACCCGGAGCAGTGCCGCCATACGCTCATCAACCGAAAGTTGCGTCTGACGCATTTTCTCGACATCCTGCGCAACAATCTGATTGCCTACAGCCAGCGATAGGCAGTCTGTTTTTATTCAGCATCACGCTCCGGGGATTCATCTCTCGGAGCGTTCTTTATGCGGTGCGGACAGTGACGGACTGGAGCGGACATGGGTACCTGTTTTTCTGCCGGAGATGTATCTTCGGGACTTTTAATATTCTCTGCCATGCAACAGGAAGATGATTTGAAAGCCCTTGAAAATATCGTGCAGTTCGCCCGCGGGCTGGGCGTGTTTTTTTTGGTGCTGCACGTGTATTGGTATT
>ENA-OPXC01001936-OPXC01001936.1-human-gut-metagenome-genome-assembly--contig:-NODE-1936-length-13286-cov-2.786486_pt1 | contig 13286 bp, 8 predicted proteins | sample MGYA00241512_ERZ502016 | MGnify/ENA primary metagenome ERZ502016 (study PRJEB25962, sample SAMEA2043043) | human gut metagenome | biome: human gut; feature: human-associated habitat; material: faeces...
CCAGTGTGAAGATCTCCGACCTCATCGGAGATACCTATCAGGCCCAGATCGAAGCCACTATTGAGGATGCCAAGAGCACACAGAATATACTGGAAAACAGTGACTCAGGGAATGATACCGGTGAGGCGGAAATTGGAACCGGCACAACAGAAGCAGCTACAGCGAACACACAGGAGAAAACCAACAGCGAATCAGGCTCAGTTTCGAATATCTTTGACTGGGCCAAGGATGCCTTTTCCAGTGCGAAGGACTCTGTGACCAACGTTGTGGAAAATGTGACGATTTCTACCGAAGAACTGGTGCAGAAGGTGGAGAATTCCCTGAATCATTTTATTGAGGCAGTTGCGGTGATGATCATTACTTCCTGCGTGATCCCTATGCTGGTATTGTTGCTGTTCTTCTGGATGGTGAAGATTGTGCTGGATGTGGACCTGAGCGGGATAAAGATTAGGGGGATGCTGCCGGAACATAAGTAAAATGATATAATTAAATGTTAGAAGGAATTAAGTTAAAAAGGGGATTTCCTTTATATCTATATATTAAAGTTAAAAGCATTAAAAACTAAGTGTACATGACTGGAAATAGGATATACAGGAAGAAAAAAATTATGAATTCAAAATATATTGAGTTAATAAAGAAGCATATTTCTACACATACGGAGCAATCAGCGGAAGACCGTTCTGCAGTTAGCTATTTGGAGAGTGTTTTAAGTCCAGATGGAAGGATAAATACTTCATTTGCAAGTGATGATAAGTGGCCTAATCATGACGGTATGTTTGAATATGTTCCTAATCCAGATGTATCTAGACATCCCGTGCAAAATTTTGTTGTACAAATTAAGGGGACAAATAATTATACAGAAAATAATGGTATCATTTCGTATTGCTTAAAGAGTTTGGCATTTCCTGCGTATATAGCATATGAGGTTACGGCAGATCCAGGAATCATTTTTATTGTTCTAAATCCAGATATCAGGGGGGAAAAACGTATTTTTTGGAAGTACATGTCGCCTTCATTTATTAAGACAATCAATTTTGAGAAGACAAGTGCTACTATCAAATTGCAAGCAGAAGATGAAATTAAGGATACGGATGAAAGTATAGAGTCGTTTTGCAAAAAGCTGGACCAAGTTGTAGATATGCATTTATTTTTTAAAAAGTTAGATAATGAGTGTTTATCAAAAGAAGATGCATTGAAAATAGTTCGTTATAGATGTGATGAAATAACTAGAGAAATTGATAATGTCAGCAACAATCCCGAGTTACGTGATGTTATATCGAGGAAAATTGTCACAGCGTTGTATGATTTATGTTATTCTTCTTTAGTTTTAAACGCAATAAAACTTGGATATGCAGATATAAATCAAAAGTTGGCATGGGAAGTTTCACAATTTAAGCCAGAGACTAAATATTTATATAATTTTTTGAAAGGATTAAAATATATAGGAATTAGAATTCCTGAAGAAGGTCAAGCAGAAAGGCTAATGCTTAAATACTACAATTATTTATGGGAGATAAGAAAGTTTCTGAAAAATACTTTTGATATTGATGTTTTAGACAACTTATCTAAATTTCCGCTGGATATGGATACATTAGATGAGGAGTATTATGGACTCGTTGCAGATAGTATTTTGAAAACAGATTTGGTAGCTAATAATGTAAGAGTTTCTAGATATTATATTCAGAAAATTATTCCATTTTTTGTTAAAGGAGAAAGATATTTCGAAATTACTCTCCAACTTGCGGGTTTATATGCAACGAAATATAATAGGATAACAGTTTATAGTAAACAGTATATTTCAACGCGATATTCGATACAAATTGCTTATACGGAGTCAGAAATAGACCTTTGGGGAATAAAAAATAAAATAAAGATTTTAAATAATTGGAAAGTAGCTATTGATCCCGCGTGTCTAAATAAACTAGCTAGAATGCTAATGCTACAAACAAGGATTAATCGTAAGTATGGAGAATATATTGCTCTAATGAACTTTTTAAGCGAAACAGAAATGGACTTGTTACAACTTGTAAATTTAAGTGATAAACGCTTTTGGAAAGTATATAGTCATATATATAATTCAACAAATACTCATGATTTTGGCGAGGTAATTTTAAAAATTAGAAATAATTATGCAAAGCATTCAAATAAATTGGGAAGATATACTATTCGATATATATTATTAAATTTAAAAGAAGAAATATTAGAAGTTTTATTGCCTAATCAATTTAATAACAGATGTTTATCGAATGAACTTTATATAACAAGTAAATGTTATCCGTTTGAACAAGAGCCTTTTATTTCAAATTTAGCAGGGAAAAAAACAAGTAAAGGTGACATAAGAGATGTTATTGAGATTGTTGACGATATAAACAAATTTAAAAGAGTGCAACCATATTTGAAAATTGAAGGGTTGATTAAAGAAACGGGTGAATTATTTTTTGAGAAAAATATGATTGCGACCAGTGAAGCAATAAAAAAATATAATGATAGTTTGGACTTATGGGAACAAAATAATGGATTTTTGATTAATGAAAAGGGTGGCATGGTATCCATTGATTCCTATGAAAGAACTACAATGTTTATTTTGAAAAGGTTACTAAAGTTATCACATATTTCTAATAGAGAACAACAAAGATATAACGAAAAATATCTTCGGGAGTGTGGAATAGAATTTGAAGACGAGCTAAAAAAAATTGCACTAAAATCTCTTTTTGTGTCATCGCAAATAATGTTGATATATGGTGCAGCAGGAACCGGCAAGACAACATTGATAAACTATATCTCTCAAATGATGATACAATCTAAAAAACTGTTTTTGTCAAAAACACATACTGCATTGCAAAATTTGCGGAGGAGAGTAGATGATGGAAGCGGCAACATGCAGTTTTCTAGTATAGACCGTGTGATCAAAAGCAATGAGATTATTAATTATGATATTGTCTTTGTTGATGAATGTAGTACGATTGATAATCGAACAATAAAGACACTTCTTGAAAAGATGAATGAGGATACTAAACTTGTTTTATGCGGAGACATATATCAAATTGAATCTATTGACTTTGGAAATTGGTTTTATTACGCTAAGAATATTATTGATAGTAAAGGCGCAAATATTGAACTTTTACATACGTGGAGAACAGATAAGGAAGAATTAAGTGGGTTATGGGAAGAAGTTCGAGAAAAAAGGACAATTATTACTGAAAAATTGTCAATGGATGGCCCGTTTTCTGAAAATTTGGGGAAGAGTATATTTACTTTAGCTGATGATGAAGTTATATTGTGCTTAAATTATGACGGAAAATTTGGCTTGAATAGTATGAATCAATATTTTCAAAATGCAAACACAAAAAGTGAGGCATTCACATGGGCTGAATGGATTTTTAAAATTGGAGATAGAATAATTTTTCTAGATACAAGGCGTTCATCGTTATTATATAATAATTTGAAAGGGGTAATAGAGGATATTATAAAAACTATGTCGTCAATTGTTTTTACAATTAATATTAATACATACTTGACAGAAGAACAATGCAGATATGAAACTTTTGAATATATTGAAAATACAGATTATGGAACGCGAATACGATTAGAAGTTATTGCATGGGATGATGATTTAGCAGAGGAAGATAGAATAAAAACAGTCGTTCCCTTTCAAATTGCATACGCAATTTCAATCCATAAGGCACAGGGATTGGAATACAATTCTGTTAAAGTTGTGGTTCCATCAAGCAATGCAGAAAAAATAACGCATTCAATATTTTATACTGCTATAACGCGGGCAAAAGAGAAATTGAAGATATATTGGAGCGCAGAAACGATGGATGCGATTGTAAAAAGTTTTAAGGAGCCAAAGATAGAATATAAGTCGATTCAATTAATTAAAGAAAAACTTGTTTTGGAGGATGAATGTTAGATGCCAGTAACCTAATTATAAAAGGAATAAATGACGTGTAATATATTCATCCCGCGGTTATAAATAAAAAAAGATATTATAGATATTGCCTTGTATGTCAAAAGACGAAGGTATTACATTTAAATATACTATATTTGTAGATAGAATAGGATAAGTATCACAAAAGAAAGTAATGATGATTGAAACTGTTTGAAAATAGTCATTTTTACAAAGGAGGTCCTCCCCATGTCCCACCCCATCCAATCCGAAGCCCATCTCACGACCTTCGAAGCCATCAGCATGATCGTCGGCAACAGCATCGGTACCGGCATCATCGCCGTTCCGTATCTTGCCACGAAGAACAGCATGCTGGATGTCGTGTGGATGGTATTGATCGCCTATTGCGTGAACGTGATCCTGCATCTGATCATTGCCGAGCTGTCTTACAATAACGGTGGTGTCCAGCTGGTGAAAAGCTTTGAAGGAGAGCTGTTTCATGGGAAAATGAAGCAGATCTTCAGCTGGAGTGTATTTATTGTCTATGGACTGGCAATTATGATCGGTGTCAGCGGTAACATCAATGGCGGAGCACAGATTTTTGTGAACTGGTTCGGAATGCCTTTCGTGGCGGCGCAGGTTTTGTACTATGTGCTCGCCGGAGTTGTGGTGTTTATCGGCATGAAAGCCGTGGGCATCGCGCAGAAATACGCAGTCATTGTCCTCATGGGCATTGTGGCAGTGATGACGGTAGGCACATTTCTGCATCCGCTGAATTCTTTGCAACGGGCACAGTTCCACTGGAATAATCTGCTGGCGCTGTACAGCATGGTGGTATTTGCCACTTCCGCCAATCAGGCAGTGATCCAGGTGGTGAAAGGTCTGGATGGCAACGCGAAACAGATCCGCCGCTCCATCTTCATTGGTTTTGGGCTTTCCTCAGTGTTTGTCCTGATCGTGACGGGTACGGTTCTCCTGGGAACCAAGGGAGCGTTGGAAAAAGAACTGGCATACATGCAGTTGGGAGAGAGCATCGGTACCTGGGCAATGATCCTGGCAGGCGTATTTTCCCTGTTTGCTTTACTTACCACGTTCTGGAGCAATACTCTCGCCCTCCGCGATGTGGTTCATGAGCAGATCGGCATCGGCAACCGTATCAGCTGGCTGATCGCCACAGTTCCCTGCATCCTGTTTGCTGTCTTTGGAGTGAACAGCTTTATCGTTCTGACCCGGATCATGAGTGGCGTTGTGGTGCTGGTGAGCATTATGTTGGTGCTGACCTATGGAAAGTCCAGGAAAAAAGCCGGCAGCAGTCCTATCTGCGGTGTGATCGGCACGGTACCGTTTCAGGTGCTGATGGTGCTGTCTACGCTGCTGTCTGCAATCGGTGCATTGATCCCGTTGAGCTGATTTCAAAAAAACTCAAATACAATAGTGAAACAGATTGAGTGACAGAAAAGAGATTCCTATGTATACTTCTCAAAATTTTCAAATTCGGGACGAAGAGACTTTTTCCCTTTGCATCCCGACAGACAGAGATTATAAAATATTACAACTGACAGACCTGCACCTTGGTTTCGGCATGTTTTCCGGGAAAAAGGACAGACTGGCGCTGGCAGCGGTGACGGAGCTGGTCCGCCGGACGGGACCGGATCTGATCGTCCTGACCGGGGATTCCGTGTTCCCGTTTTTCCCCAAAAGCGGGACGATGAATAATAAAAAACAGGCACAAAGGTTGTTAGCGTTTCTGGATGGTTTTCAGATTCCCTATACTCTGGTCTTTGGTAACCATGACTGTGAAATGGGCTCCACCTGCAATAAGGAACAGCTGGCGGAGATTTTCACTACGGGAAAATATGCCGTTTTTACCAAAGGAAGATATGAGCACAGTCCTCAGAATCCCATTACCGGCGTCGGGAATTTTGTAGTAGACCTCACAGATGATCAGGGAAAACTGTTACTTCCGCTGATTCTGCTGGATTCCAACATGTACGGCGACGGCTGGTTTTTCAGCGGTTTCGACTGCATCCATGAGGATCAGACGGACTGGTGTATGGAGAAATTGAACGAGAGAAAAGTACCGGCTATGGCATTTTTCCACATGCCGCCCGCGGAGTTCAAGGAAGCCTACGAGAAGATGAAACTAGGCGATCACAGTGTGAGTTATGAACACGGTAGTATCGGAGAAAAGGATGAGTATTTCGGAATATCGAACCGACCACCTCATTTTTTCGAAAAAGCGGTGGATAACGGCTGGCTGAAATGGATCTTCTGTGGACACGATCATCTGAATACGTTGTCACTGACCTATAAAGGTATCCGTATGACTTACGGAATGTCCATTGATTATCTGGGATATTCCGGCATCGCGAAGCAATATATCCAGCGGGGAGCAACGCTGATCACACGTAAGACAGACGGGAACATAGACATCACTATGGTACCGTTGACAACAGTAGTTTCGACACGAGTAAGGGGAGCCTGATGAAAGGCTCCCCCGATTTGTACGAGAGTGATTAGTAATTGATACCGCTGATGCCGAGTACTCCGTTCTGGACATTGAAGGTGATGTTAGGACCGTCGCCGGTGCTGTAGAGGGTGAAGCCTGCCATACTGGGGCTTAATTCGGACAGATCAGCATTAGCCATAGAGTCTTTCAGCTCAGGGGTGAAGATTTTGTCTGCACCTAAGGCAATCAGATCTTCCCTGGTTTCGATCACACTGCCATCGCCCAGAGCAACATAGACCGGATAATTGACCAGATCAGCAAGAGCATCCAGATCTTCAGCGGCTACGGCATCCTGGATCTTTTTAGCGAAAGCAGTAGCATCCTCTGTGGAAACTGCAAAGTTGTCTTCATAGGCTCCTTCCGCCGTAGAGGTGCTTTCGGTGGATGCGGTTTCAGTATTGGCTTCTGTATTGCTTTCTGTAACCTGGCTTTCGGAAGCTACGGTGCTTTCCGCAGAGACAGCAGCTCCGTTTCCCTCATTGCCGCAGGCAGCAAAAGATAATACCATAACAGTAGTTAAAAGTGCACAGATAAATTTGTTTTTCATAATAAAACTCCTTTCGTAATAAAACCATTTCTTACAGGTTTCTGATGATTAGACTGTACAGTCTTCAGAAAAGTTGCATAAGAAATAAATTTTTTTAAAAATATCAAAAACATCCACCCAAAAGAAAAACCTTCTGTTAAAATGTAAAAATAAGACAGATGAAAACAATAGAATAGGAAACTACCATGGAACCATATTACTATCAGAAAATGAACAAGCCCCAGCAGGCCGCCTATCACGCTATGCAGCAGGGAGTGCTGGCGCTGGCAGACGAGATCCAGCTGCCGCGGATCCCGGCGGAAGAATTGTATGACGTATTTTTCCGACTGCGGCTGGATCATCCGGAGATCTTCTGGGTGGTGAGTTATCGGTATAGATATTATCAGGACTCCCCCAACATCATCTTCGTGCCGGAGTATCTGTTTGAGAAAAATAAGATCAGAGAACATCAGAAAGCCATGCAGTCCCGGGTGGAAAAGCTGGCAAGATCTGCCGCAAAGTTCACAGAGTGGGAAAAAGAGAAGTACATTCACGACTTTATCTGCGAAAATATCACCTACGATAAGTTGAAAAAGCCCTATTCCCATGAGATTATCGGACCGCTGGGACAGGGCGTGGGTGTCTGCGAGGGCATTGCCAAATCGGTGAAGGTGCTTTGTGATGCGCTGGGTGTGTGGTGTGTAATCGCTATCTGCGGCAACAATCCGGAGAAAGGGATCAAGTACCGTCACACCTGGAATATTGTGCGGATCGGCGGGCAGTATTACCATCTGGATGCCACATTTGACAATACATTGGGAAAACATCAGGGCAATGCGGAAGCACCCGGAGAGATCCGCTACGACTATTTCAATCTGGGAGATAAAGCAGTGTTCCGGGATCATGAACCGTTGATCGCCCCGGCACCCGGCTGTCCGGACAACGATCATTTTTATTACAAGGAGAAAAAACTTTCCTTTACGAAAACGGAAGAAGTATATAAAAGAGCACAGCAGATGGCGAAAAAAGGCCGGGCCATGACGTTCCAGTGGCGGGGAGGCTATCTGACCAGAGAAGTCCTGCAGGAACTGTTGGAACTGATCCGCAAGGCAGGCGAGGAGCGGCAGAAGACCGCCCGGATCAGCTTCAACTGGCCACAGGCGGTTATTCATTTCAGCTATGTAGAAAGTGCAGGCATCTCGGAGCCGGAGGTCGTCATGGAAGACGCCAACGAAGGAGAACAGTTTGACACCGGGGAATAAAGGTATTGGATGATGTCAGGATCAAGAATTCTCCGACTTCAATGCGCACTCCCGGAATAACGCATTGACGGCCAGCTTATAGTCGCTGGCATCTGTGGCTTTGCGGATCTTTTTTACGTATTTGTCCGGAGATTCGAAGCTGTGGCTTAAGAAAGTCCAGAGATCCTTCATCTTATAGAGCGTATTGGTATCGCCGGACATGATCTCCTGATAACCGGTCAGGAGGGAAGTGTGGAATTCCTTCAGGACAGCCAGACGCTCTTCACAAGACGGCAGCGCAACACTCTCCGTGGAGGCCGCCTTCAATTCCTGCAATAATCCCGGATTCTGCAAAATTCCCCGGCCGATCATGACCGTATCGATACTGGGAAGCTTCGTAAGAATCTGCGTTAGCGACTCCGGAGAGGTAATATCCCCGTTATAGCACAGCGGACATTGCAGGGCTTCCACCGCCTCTGCGAAAGCTTCCAGATGGGGTGTCCCATTGTAACCTTCCTTTTGCAGTCTGGGGTGAATGATCAGCTCCTTCATGGGAAATTTTTGATATATTTTCAGTAACGGAGCCCACTCATCAGGACATTCCATGCCGATGCGGGTTTTAATGGAAATTTTCAACGGGCATTTTTCAAAAATTTCGTCCAGAAAAGTCTCCAGTTCCCGGGGCGTACCTAAGAATCCGGCACCGCGGTTTCTTGCTACCACTGTTCCAGAAGGGCAGCCCAGATTCAGGTTGACCTCATGGTAGCCATATCCGACCAGCTGCTCTGCCAGCGACAGAAATTCCTCCGCCTTATTGGTCAGGATCTGCGGTACGGTGTACATGCCCACATTATGTTCCGGAAGCACATCGTTGCGTTCTCTGCTGTTCATGTGCCGATTGGAGATAAAAGGGGTAAAATATTTGTCCATGCCGCCGTAACAGCGGTTCCAGTTAGTGCGAAAATTATAAGTGGTCAGTCCCTCCATGGGGGCAAGATAATATTTCATAAAAAATGTATGCCTTTCCGTAACCTGCAAGCGTTCCACTGCATTTCCGGCGTATGCTTTCGCAGATTGTACTTTGTATCGCGTGTTTTGCCAAATCCCTTATTCAGAGATATTCTCAATAACGGGATTGCCCTTTACATGATTATAAACAGTTACTATTATAATAGAGATAGTAAAAATTGCAAAGAAAACCGCAAAGATCCAAAAAGAAAGCGGCTGGAAGAAGGAATAAAGATCATGACTGAAAAAACAGAAAATAATACCATAAACCTAACCACCAACGAACGCACCCAGCAGGCGATCACCATTTCCGGCAACCCCGGGAAACCGGTCGGGGAGGATGGGGAGAAGATGCTGCGCCGCATGAACGAAAGCCACTACGCAGTGACCGGCTGGGCGCTGGAACACTGGAAGATCCGGGAGAATGACCGGATTCTGGACATCGGCTGCGGTGGAGGAGCAACTCTGAAACGCATGAGTGAAGAGGTGCGTGACGGACATCTGACCGGAGTGGATTATTCCGCCACTTCACTGGAACTTTCCGGAAAAACCAATGCAGAAGCACTGCAGCAGGGAAAAATGGATCTCGTGGAAGCCTCAGTGGAAAAACTGCCCTTTGCGGACAATGCTTTTGACAAGATCATTACGGTGGAAAGCTTTTATTTCTGGCCGGATCCCGCGGAGAATCTGAAAGAAGTCTACCGGGTATTGAAGGAGCAGGGAACCTTTTTACTGGTGGCCGACATTTACCAGAAGGAGGATCTGCCAGAACAGGTGCGGGAAAACATTCAAAGATTCCATCTGTTTAATCCCACACCGGAAGAATTCCGGGAACTGCTGGAAAATGCAGGATTTGAAGAGGTACGGATTCGCTTAAAAGACGGCGAGGACTGGATCTGCGCGGAAGGGCACAAATAAGCAGTAGAACCCTTCGGAAAAACGCAAAAATCGGGTGGAAGTCCGAAACGGAACACGCTAGAATCAGAAACGTAGAAAATGTGAAAGTATCCATGAAAATATTCAAAGGAGAAAACAATAACCATGTATAATCAGAATTATAAAGTAGAACTCCCCTGTTTCCCCGAAAGGGAGGTATCCATAGCGGAGTATGGTGCAAAGAGCGGAGAATTCAGTGAGGAAGCCGGCAGACACAATGCCGAAGTTATCAATCGTGCCATCCGCGAGGTGTCTGAGCAGGGCGGTGGTATGGTAAGAGTTCCCGCAGGAATCTGGGCAGTGGCTCCGATCCGGCTGTTAAGTGGCGTTAATCTGCACCTGGACAGTCAGGCTATGTTTAAATTCATCAAAGCAAAAGAGGATTATCCCCTGCGCATTACCAGTTATGAAGGGCAGGACTGCATCCGTACCGTGTCTCCCATCACAGCGGAAAATGCAGAAAATATCGCCATCACCGGAGATGGTATCATAGATGGAAGCGGTGATAAATGGCGACCGGTCAAGAAATTCAAGATGACGGCAAAACAGTGGGATGCGCTGTTTCAGATCAGTCCTTATGTGATCGAGACGAAAGAGACTGAGATTTGGATGCCTACTGAGTCCATTCTGGAAGGCAATCGCCATAACATCCAGGGAACCACCGAAGAGGCACTGGCTGCTGCGGCACCTTATTATGATTTTTACCGTCCGGTGATGGTCAGTCTGCGTTATTGTAAAAAGGTATTGTTACAGGGCGCAACGTTTATGAACTCTCCGGCATGGAACATACATCCCTATTTTTGCGAGGACCTTACCGTGGACAGTGTGAAGATCCGTAATCCGTACTATGCACAGAATGGTGACGGCATCGATGTGGAATCCTGCACCAATGTGCACATTCATCACAGCACCTTCGAGACCGGTGACGATGCTATCTGCATGAAATCCGGCAAAAATGCCATTGCCCGCAGGATCGAAGGCCCCTGCAGCAATGTCTACATTCATGATTGTCTGGTGAATGAAGGCCATGGCGGTTTTGTCATCGGCAGCGAGATGTCACGTGGGGTAAAAGATATTCTGGTGGAGAACTGTACTTTCGTGGGAACCGATGTGGGTGTCCGCATGAAGAGTGCGCTGGGACGCGGCGGCGTGGTGGAAAACATCACACTCCGCAATATCTATATGAGCGAGATCAAAGGCGAGGCAGTGATCCTTACGATGTCTTATGTCCTGAATTCTCTGAACCGTAATGAGACCGTTGCCATGGAAAATGAGGAGGACATTCCGTATTTCAGAAATCTGTCTATGGAAAATATCGAAGTCACCGGCTGCAGACAGTTTACGAAACTTGAGCCCCTGCAGGGCAGACCGGAGACGATCCGGAATGTTGTGGTGAATGGACAGAAGCTGGCGTAAGGTTCCAGACAGGAAACAGATTTTTGTTACTCACGGGAAATTTTTTGTAGCATAATAGCAGGAGGTAATGATTATGCCATGTACAACCATATTAGTAGGAAAAAAAGCATCTTATGACGGATCTACCATGATCGCCCGGAACGATGATTCCCCCTCCGGACAGTTTACCCCGAAGAAATTTGTGGTGGTGCATCCGGAAGAACAGCCGAGAAAATATAAATCTGTGCTTTCTCATGTGGAGATCGATCTGCCCGAGGAGGCTTTGCGTTATACCGCAGTGCCCAATGCGCTGGGGGGAGAAGGTATCTGGGCGGCACACGGTATCAATGCGGCAGGTGTGGGCATGACTGCCACGGAGACTATCACTTCCAATGCCAGAGTCCTGGGAGCAGATCCGTTGGTGGAATATGTCCCGGCGAAGGACGGTGCAGAAGAGATTCCCGGAGGTATCGGTGAGGAGGACATTGTATCTGTGGTGCTCCCTTATATTCATAGTGCCAGAGAAGGTGTCTCGAGATTGGGAAGTTTGTTGGAAAAATACGGTACTTACGAGATGAACGGGATTGCTTTTTCCGATAAAAACGAGATCTGGTGGCTGGAGACGATCGGCGGTCATCACTGGATTGCCCGCAGAGTGCCGGATGAAGCATATGTGGTGATGCCGAACCAGTTCGGAATCGATGCTTTTGATCTGGAGGATGCCCTGAACGCACAGGAGAATCATATGTGCTCTGCGGATCTGAAAGAGTTTATCGAAAAGCATCATCTGGATCTGTCACAGGACGGCAGCTTTTCTGCCAGAGATGCCTTTGGCAGCCATGACGATTCCGACCATGTATACAATACCGCAAGAGCCTGGTACATGCTGCGGACCCTGAATCCCCGGACACTCGTTTGGGATGGTCCGGATGCGGACTACACTCCTTTTTCGGATGATCTGCCCTGGTGCATGGTGCCTGAGAAGAAGATCACGGTGGAGGATGTAAAATATGTGCTGTCTTCCCATTATCAGGGAACACCTTATGATCCGTATGGAGCTTACGGGGACAAATCAATGAATGGTGCTTATCGTTCCATTGGTATCAATCGAAATGATTTTATGTCTTTGATCCAGATGAGACCGGATCAGCCGGAAGATTCCCGTGCAATTGAATGGGTGGCATTTGCATCAAATGCATTTAATGTAATGGCTCCATTCTATGCAGATATTGATGAAACACCGGAATATTTTGCAAATACGACAGGGGAAGTTTCAACAGAGAACTTCTACTGGTCAAGCAGAATGATCGCTGCGATGGCAGATGCTTCTTATAAAAAGTCTATTTTCCATATTGAGCGTTACCAGGAACATGTGATGGCAAAGGCACATCAGATCATAAACCGGTATGATGACGATCTTACGAAAGAAAGTGATATAGCAAAGCGTATGCAGATCAAACGGGAAGCGAACCGGGAGATTGCGAAGATGGTGAAGAAGGAAACTTCGGATACACTGTCTAAGGTTTTGTACGAACTGAGCAATCAGATGAAGAATTCTTATGCGAGATCGGATGCATAAATAAAATACGAGTGGGAAATGAAGAGGGCAGAAAAATCATAAAATGATGTAAAATAGAAGTGGTTTACGTCCTGTGCTTTGCCGTAGGGCGCGGCCACTTCTGTTTTTTCATATTAAACTCAACAATGCACATGCATGCGGTACCGTTGGAGTAAACTCCCATCGCTAATCATGCCATAAAGACCATCGTAAACATTTCCCAT
>ENA-OPXC01001937-OPXC01001937.1-human-gut-metagenome-genome-assembly--contig:-NODE-1937-length-13282-cov-2.396764_pt1 | contig 13282 bp, 13 predicted proteins | sample MGYA00241512_ERZ502016 | MGnify/ENA primary metagenome ERZ502016 (study PRJEB25962, sample SAMEA2043043) | human gut metagenome | biome: human gut; feature: human-associated habitat; material: faeces...
CGGTGGAAACCAACGCTAAACTGGACAAGCTGCTGCTTGCGGTCAATGCGGCGTTTGACACATTAGTGGAGCGCGGGCAGGACTTTGACGCTACGGCGGTCAAGGACTTGTTTCAGGGGAGCATGGACACGCAGATGACCCTGCTTCGGATGACCGACCGCATCTGCGAGGACTTGAAGGCGCGTATCGGCATTGACCGTGCCAAAGGAACTTATCCCGGCTATTACTACATGAGAAAGAGATTGGGCGAGTTCATCCAGTGGCAGTTCAAGACGAAGGACATCGCTTTCGGACAGCTTTCCGAACAGTTCATCCACGATTACCAGAACTACGTCATGGACGTGAAAGGTCTGGCGGTGGATACCGTGCGACATTACCTCGCCATCTTGAAAAAGGTATGCCGCATCGCCTACAAGGAGGGATATGCCGAAAGGTGTTTCTTTGCCAATTTCACCCTGCCCAAACAAATGGAACGTACTCCGAGGGCGTTGAGCCGTGAGGACTTCGAGAAGATACGCGACGTGGAGATACCCGCATGGCGCACCACGCACATCCTTGCCCGTGACCTCTTCCTATTTGCCTGCTATACTGGAACCGCCTATGCGGATGCGGTGAGCGTTACCCGTGAGAATCTTTACACGGACGACGAGGGAAGCCTTTGGTTGAAGTACCGCCGGAAGAAAAACGAGCTTCGGGCAAGCGTCAAACTGCTTCCCGAAGCACTTGCACTGATAGAGAAATATCGTGATGACAGCAGACCGACACTTTTCCCGATGGTTCATCACCCCAACATGAAACGGCACATGAAAGCCCTTGCTGTCCTTGCCGGAGTGAATGGCGGCTTGTGCTATCATCAGGCAAGACACTCATTTGCCTCGCTGATTACGCTGGAAGCCGGAGTACCGATAGAAACCATCAGCCGGATGCTGGGACATTCCGACATAACCACCACGCAAGTGTATGCCCGTGTCACTCCGAAAAAGCTTTTTGAGGATATGGACAAGTATATTGAAGCAACCAAGGACTTGAAACTTGTCCTGTAATCATTAAAATCAGAAACTTAAAACATTACGACCATGCGCAGTACATTTTCCGTATTACCATACATCAACAGGAGTAAAGTAAAGGCAGACGGCACGACCGCCGTCCTTTGCCGCATCACCGTAGACGGCAAGAGTTCCACAATGGCGACAGGCATCTATTGTAGCCCCGAAGACTGGAACAGCAAGACAGGCTCAATCCGTACCGTCCGTGAGAACAACCGCTTGCTGGAGTTCCGCAAGTCCGTCGAATGTGCCTATGAGGATTCATTGAAGAAGCAGAACGTAGTGAGTGCCGAGCTGCTCAAAAATATGCTGGCAAAGAAAGCCGTCATTCCGGTCAAACTGTTACAGATGGGCGAGATGGAACTTGAAAGGCTGCTTGTCCGCTCAAAGGAGATAAATTCCACTTCGACGTACAGAAATTCAAAATACTATCAGAAGTATTTGACGGACTTTCTTGCCTCACAGGGAAAGAGTGATATAAATCTGGCTGAAATCACGGAAGAGTTCGGCAGTTCCTATAAAGCTTTCCTGAAACGCTACAAGAACTTCGGACCGTCACAGACGAACAAGTGCCTGTGCTGGCTGAGCAAGCTGGTGTATCTTGCCGTTGATTATGAGATACTCCGTGCCAACCCGTTGGAAGACATGGAATACGAGAAGAAGCCCACTCCGAGGCATAAGCACATCAGCCGTGCGGAGCTGAAGACCATCCTCGAAACACCGATGCCCGACCCCTTGCAGGAACTTGGGCGGAGGGCGTTCCTGTTCTCGATTTTTACGGGACTGGCATACGTGGACATCATGCTGCTCCATCCGCACCATATTGGTACAACATCGGACGGCAGGCGTTATATCCGTATCAATCGTAAGAAAACCAATGTAGAGGCATTCATTCCCCTTCATCCGATAGCGGAACAGATACTTGAACTTTACAACACAAAAGACGACACCAAGCCTGTATTTCCGCTTCCAAGCCGTGATGAGATGTGGTTTGAAATACACGAGATGGGAGTCGCCATCGGCAGGGAGGAAAACTTGTCCTATCATCAAGCCAGACACTCCTTCGGAACTTTTTTGATTTCGGAGGGTATCCCCATCGAGAGCATAGCCAAGATGATGGGGCACTCCGGCATAAAGACTACCCAACGGTACGCAGAAGTTACGGACAAGAAAATTTCAAAGGACATGGACAATCTTATGGCTGTCAGAAGATTATACGGAACAGGCGAATACAGGGAAAACAAGTTGTTAGCAAAACACTAATGAGTATGGAACGAGGAATCATTACAATCAGTGAAACAGGAGTGGTCGCCATGCCGACCGCTTCTGTTTGGATGACACAGCAGGAAATGTCAGACCTGTTTATGGTATTCTGCTGTGACATCCACAAGGCTATCCGTGATATTTATAAGAATCATGAACTGGTGGAAGAAACAACAATGTGCTACATCAGACAAGAAGATGGAACACGTTACGAGGTGTACAGCCTTGAAATGGTCATGGCTCTTGCGTTCAGACTACGTAGCAGGGAATGTATGGCTTTTAGAGAGTTTGTCATAGAGAGGTTGTATGCCCCCAATAGGAAAAAGCCCCTTCATTTGTTCTTTTCGCTATCTGAAGTCAATCCACGATACAGGTGTTAGTGCCATTCGTATCTATAATGATAATAATGCAAGAAGCCGATGGCTGGGCGGTTTACCTGTCTACATCGGCTTCTTCTCATTTTACGCTTTGCCGAGATTAAGTTTCCGTTCGGTAAGCGTTCCGATAGCCGCCCATCACCAGCCTTTCAATGTCCGATTCCTTGTAGAGAATCTTGCCGCCTAACTGACAGTAAGATACCATTCCGTTGTTGCGGTAGTCCTGCAAGGTACGTCGGCTCACCTTGAGCCATGCCGACACTTCCTTGTCCGTCAGGAAGCGTTCATTACCGAATGAAACCTTACTTTTTTCGTTCATGTTTTCAATGCCGTCAAGCATGGTGTCCAATTGCTCCATGACGCCGACAGCCCATTCATCGTTTGTTATAATCGTTTTGTTCATTTATTACAGTGGATTTAGTGGTACATTAAATTCAATTACATTCAGATGGTCTTTCTCCGACAGGCGGCATCCTTTCGTCTGTCCTCCACAAGCCGTACGATACGCAGCACGTCCTCCGGCTTGTAGAATATCTTATGCCCAATCTTGGAGTAAGCCAGCGTGCCGTTGTCGCGAAGCGTCTGCAAGGTTCTCGGACTGATGCGCAGCTGTTGGCAGACATCCTGATTGTCCATCCAGCGGCTGAGCCGACCTTCCTCCCTCTTGCCGAGGATTTCATTCACCCGGTCGGAGAAGCGGTTGAACTTTCCGACCATTTCTTCAAACACGTCTTTCGAGATAATTACAAATTCATTCATTGTATATACTGTTTTTATTGTTGGTAATCCTGTTTGCCTGCAAAGTAAAGCCAATACCAGCATCGGACAATGGCTTTACTATGACTGGCAGCTTGTGGCGGCAAGTGGTAGGGATTGGCTTAATTCCATATTCCGTAACAGTCTTTCCAGTTGCCGACTGTACAAAGAAAAGCCAACTTCGGCAGATTCCAACCAACCCGCAGCATCGTGGCAGTATTTGGCACCGATGTGGTAGCCTGTGGCGTTTTTCGTTTATATTGTGCTTTCACTAAGATTTCAGCATAAGTGAAGAACATTATGGTATCATTGGATATACAAATTGCCAATCATAACACACTTATTACTCAAATATACAACCTTATAGTTGTGCTCCTCAGGTATTTATATTACCTTTGCATTCAAACAAGATAATCTTTTAATAAATACAATGACAGACAGAATATATTGTGATACCTTAGAAGTCACAAGATGCACAGCTAAGCTTAGGCAGAATAGCAAGGATTGGGTGGAATACTCGCAACAGATTGCTGCTACTATGTCCAAACGAATGGTGGAACTTGGTTTGACACAACGGATGCTTGCTGAAAGGATGAATTGCACCCAACAATATATTTCTAAAGTATTGAAAGGGAAAAAGAATATGTCGTTAGAAACGATATGTAAGATAGAAAACGCATTGGGTATTGAGATTATCAGAAATCTGAACGGAAATAAATAACAAATAAAAGGCGGAGCAAAATATGTCAATACAAAGTGAAGCGGCATTGGAAGCCGGACTTATCGCTACACTTCAGCAAATGGATTATGAGTATGTCCAGATTGCTGAAGAAGATAATCTTCAAGCAAATTTCAAACGGCAGTTGGAGATACACAACCGTAAACAGTTGGCTGAATATGGTCGAACTGAATTTACGGCAGAGGAATTTGAAAAGATTCTTATCTATCTTGAAGGCGGTACACGATTTGAAAAGGCGAAGAAACTACGCGACCTTTATCCGCTTGATACGACAGACGGCAAACGTATTTGGGTGGAATTTCTCAATCGTCAACAATGGTGTCAGAACGAGTTTCAGGTTTCCAATCAAATAACGGTGGAAGGTCGAAAAAAATGTCGCTACGATGTGACTATTCTTATAAATGGTCTGCCATTAGTGCAGATTGAATTGAAACGCCGTGGCGTGGAACTCAAACAGGCGTACAATCAGATACAACGTTATCACAAAACATCTTTTCACGGATTATTTGACTACATTCAGTTGTTCGTTATTTCCAACGGCGTAAATACCCGTTACTTTGCAAATAACCCGAACAGCGGTTATAAATTCACGTTCAACTGGACGGATGCAGCTAATGTACCATTCAATGAATTGGACAAATTTGCTGCCGCATTTCTGGAGAAATGTACGCTTGGTAAAATCATCGGTAAATACATTGTGTTACATGAGGGTGACAAATGCCTGATGGTACTCCGTCCGTATCAATTCTATGCTGTTGAAAAAATATTGGACAAGGTAAAGAACTCCAATGACAACGGTTATATATGGCATACGACCGGAGCTGGAAAGACTTTAACTTCATTCAAGGCTGCACAGCTCGTTTCCGAACTGGACGATGTGGATAAGGTTATGTTTTTGGTTGACCGCCACGACCTTGATACACAAACCCAATCGGAATATGAAGCCTTTGAGCCAGGTGCAGTGGATGGTACAGATAACACGGACGAACTTGTAAAGCGGTTACACAGCAACTCCAAGATAATCATCACTACTATTCAAAAGCTCAATGCTGCCGTCAGTAAGACGTGGTACAGCAACAAGATAGAATCCATACGTCACTCACGTATTGTAATGATATTTGACGAGTGTCACAGAAGTCACTTTGGGGAAAGCCACAAAAGAATAATGAAATTCTTTGATAATGCCCAAGTGTTCGGATTCACGGGTACGCCCATCTTCACGGAAAATGCTGTGGACGGGCATACCACCAAAGAAATATTTGGCAATTGCCTGCACCAATATCTTATCAAGGATGCCATTGCCGATGAAAATGTACTGGGATTCCTTGTAGAATATTATCATGGGAACGAGAATGTAGAAGTGGGTAATGCTAACCGAATGGAGGAAATAGCCAAATTCATCCTTAATAATTTCAATAAGTCAACTTTTGACGGTGAGTTTGACGCCCTGTTTGCCGTGCAGTCTGTGCCGATGCTTATACGTTATTACAAGATATTCAAGTCTCTGAATCCGAAAATACGTATCGGTGCGGTGTTCACATACGCTGCCAACAGTAGCCAAGATGATGAACAGACAGGAATGAATACAGGACAGTATGTCAGTGAAAGTACAGGTGAAGCAGACGAGCTTCAAGCCATCATGGATGACTACAATGAAATGTTTGGCACAGCATATACTACCGAAAATTTCCGAGCCTATTACGATGACATCAATGAACGCATGAAAAAGAAGAAAGCGGACATGAAACCGCTTGATCTCTGCCTTGTCGTTGGTATGTTCCTTACTGGCTTCGATAGCAAGAAGCTAAACACACTCTATGTAGATAAGAATTTGGAGTATCACGGTCTGTTGCAAGCCTTTAGTCGTACAAACCGTATTTTGAACGAGAAAAAGCGGTTTGGCAAGATTATATGTTTCCGTGATTTGAAAAGCAATGTTGATACAGCCATCCGGTTATTCAGCAATTCCAATAATCCGGAAGAAATAGTACGCCCTACGTATGAGGAGGTAAAAAAGGAATACCAACAGTTAGCCACGGACTTCTTACAGAAATACCCGGAGCCAAGCAGCATAGATTTGCTGCAAAGTGAAAAGGATAAAAAGGATTTTGTGCTGGCTTTCCGCGATATTATCCGTAAACACGCAGAAATTCAGATATATGAGGATTACTGTGACGAAGCTGATGACCTTGGCATGACCGAACAGCAGTTTATGGATTTCCGAAGCAAGTACCTTGATATTCACGATACATTTGTTCCTTCGGACATGCCTTCACCCTCTCCAAACAATGGCGATGAGACACCAAGTGATGAAAGGTTGGAAGATGTGGATTTTTGTCTTGAACTCCTGCACAGCGACATCATCAATGTGGCTTATATCCTTGAACTGATTGCCAATCTTGACCCATATAGTAACGATTATGTAGAACGGCGCAAGAGTATCATTGATACGATGATTAAGGATGCTGAAATGCGCAACAAGGCAAAACTCATTGACGGTTTCATCCAAAAAAATGTGGATGAGGACAAGGAGAACTTTATGTTGCAACGGCAGAAGGCAGATGGTACAAGTGAACTCGAAGAACGATTGAACAGGTATATCTCAACAGAGCGAGAAAAGGCAGTAAGCTCATTGGCGCAAGATGAGGGGCTTTCTTCTGATGTGCTTGACCATTATCTGAAAGAATATGATTACCTGCAAAAAGAACAGCCTGAAATCATACAAAAGGCATTGAAAGAGAAGCACCTCGGTCTGATAAAGACACGTAAAGCTCTGACACGGATAATGGATAGACTACGTAACATTATCAGAACTTTTAATTGGGATTAAAAAGTATGTTAATCATGAAACTAGGCAAACTGGAACAGATAACAGACCTCCGTTCTGTATGGAAGCATGAGGCTAAAGATTTTACACCTTGGTTGGCTAAAGAAGATAATTTGGAAATTCTTAGTGAGGCTATAGGCATAGACATTGTCGTTGAAGAACAAGAGTCCCATGTCGGGGATTTTAGTGTTGACCTATATGCAACAGAGGAAGGTACTGGGCGACGAATCATAATCGAAAACCAATTGGAAGAAACCAATCATGACCATTTGGGAAAGATTATTACCTATGCTTCAGGAAAGGATGCCGAGGTAATTATTTGGATTGTCAAGAAAGCACGAGACGAACATAAGCAGGCGATAGAATGGCTGAACCAGCATACAGATGATAAGTTCGAATTTTTTCTGATAGAAATAGAATTGTGGAAAATCAATGATTCAGAACCAGCCCCAAAATTCAATATCGTAGAACGTCCCAATAATTGGGCAAAGGCGATGAAGAAAACAGCCGGACTTTCGGAAACAGAAAACTTGAAGTTGGCATTTTGGGAAAAATTCAATGATGAAGCCCCTAAACATTCAGCATTTATAAAGGAATTCAAGTTGCGAAAGCCACAAGCCCAGCATTGGTATGACCTTGGCATGGGGTCATCCGCTTATCATCTTTGCATGACATTAAACACTAAGAATAATTGTCTGTCAGCAGGATTATACGTTAATGAGGATAAAGATATTATTGCTAAATTCAAGGCTAATGAAGAACAGGTAGCCAATAGTTTAGGAATATCATCCCCTAATGAAATCGAGTGGCGTTTGGATGACAATAAAAAAGCCAGTCGTTTCTTGATTCTCCACTCTATGGGAGATATGACAGATAAGAACAATTGGAATAATGGATGTGCATGGCTTTGCGATATGTGCGTGAAAATTAAACAGATTGTAAAAGAAATATTAAAATAAATATGAGCGAAGAATTACAACAAAAACTCCGTGACCAACTTTGGGAGGTAGCCAATAAGTTGCGTGGCAATATGTCAGCCAGTGATTTCATGTATTTCACATTAGGCTTCATTTTCTACAAATACCTGTCTGAAAAGATAGAGGTATACGCCAATAATGCTTTGGTGGATGACGATATATCATTCAAAGACTTGTGGAATATGGAGGATGAAGATGCCGTTGAACTACAAGAGGAACTGAAAAAGCAATGTCTGGAGGGTGTCGGTTACTTCATAAAACCAACTTACTTGTTTTCATCGGTAATAGACAGGATTAAAAGGAAAGAGAATATATTGCCAATACTTGAACGGTCACTGAAACGTATTGAGGATAGTACATTGGGACATGACAGCGAGGAAGATTTCGGCGGTCTGTTCTCTGATATTGACCTTGCTTCACCAAAATTAGGCAAGACGGCAGATGACAAGAATACGCTTGTCAGCAACGTCTTGTTGGCTTTGGACGATATAAAGTTTGGAGTGGAAGCCTCTAATGAGATTGATATTCTTGGCGATGCTTACGAATATATGATTGGGCAATTTGCAGCAGGAGCCGGAAAAAAAGCCGGAGAGTTCTATACTCCGCAAGAAGTCAGTCAGATTTTGGCTGAAATTGTTTTTATTGGTCGCACACGGCTTCGCAATGTGTATGACCCGACTTGCGGTAGTGGCTCATTGCTTCTCCGCGCGGCAAAGGTGGGTCATGCAGTGGACATTTATGGACAAGAGAAGAATCCGACCACTTACAACCTTGCCAGAATGAATATGCTGTTGCACGGCATCAGATTCAATAACTTCAAGATAGAAAACGGTGATACGCTGGAGTGGGACGCATTTGGCGATACGCAGTTTGATGCAGTCGTGGCTAATCCTCCGTTCTCCGCAGAATGGAGTGCAGCTGACAAATACAACAATGATGACCGTTTCAGCAAGGCTGGACGACTTGCACCGAAAAAGACAGCCGACTATGCTTTTATCCTGCACATGATTTACCACTTGAATGAGGGTGGAACAATGGCTTGTGTGGCTCCTCATGGTGTGCTGTTCCGTGGTAATGCCGAAGGTGTAATCCGTCGTTTCCTCATCGAAAAGAAAAACTATATTGATGCCATTATCGGTTTGCCTGCCAATATTTTCTATGGCACAAGCATACCGACTTGTATCCTTGTCTTTAAGAAATGCCGCAAGGAGGATGACAATATTCTGTTCATTGATGCAAGCAAGGAGTTTGAAAAGGTAAAGACTCAAAACAAACTTCGTCCGCAGCATATACAGAAAATTGTCGAAACCTATCGTGACCGCAAGGAAATAGAAAAGTATAGCCATCTTGCCACATTGCAGGAAGTCGCTGACAACGATTATAATCTGAATATTCCCCGATATGTTGATACCTTTGAAGAAGAAGCACCTATCGACATCAAGGCTGTAATGGCAGAAATTAAAGAACTTGAAGCCAAACGTGCCGAATTGGATAAGGAGATAGAGGGGTATTTGAAAGAGTTGGGGCTGGTTGAATAAAAGGAAGTGTAATGGCAAAGCGGTTTGAAATAAGAAACAGTACGGCAGAGTTCCTTATCTTCGCCATTGAAGGTAAGGAAGATGGCATACAAGTGGTGTATCAGAATGAAACTGTCTGGTGTACGCAAAAAGCTATGGCAATCTTATTTGATTGTTCTACCGACAATATAGGTTTACATTTAAAGAACATATATGCCAGTCAGGAGTTGCAGAAAGATGCAACTACCGAGTTTTTCTCGGTAGTTCAAATGGAGGGTGAGCGTCAGGTAAATAGAAAAACGTTGTTTTACAACTTGGATGCCATTATCTCTGTGGGTTATCGTGTAAACAGTATCAGGGCTACACAATTCCGCCAGTGGTGTACCTCTGTCATTCGCCAGTTCTCTATCCGTGGCTATGTGATAGACAAGAAACGTATGGAAAACGGCTCATTTATTGGCGAGGACTATTTCGAGCATTTATTGGCAGAAATCCGTGAAATCCGCCTTAGCGAACGTCGTTTCTATCAAAAACTTACGGATATTTATTCTACAGCCATTGATTACAATCGTGATGCACCTACCACACGGTTATTTTTCAAAAAAGTACAGAACAAAATGCACTATGCAGTACACGGTCAGACAGCCGCAGAACTAATTGTAAATAGAGCCAATGCTGAAAAAGAACACATGGGACTGACTACGTGGGAGAATGCTCCTGACGGGAAAATAGTCAAGACCGATGTAAGTATTGCCAAGAACTATCTGAAAGGTATAGAGTTGGAAGATATGGGACGTTTGGTCAATGCCGTGTTGGATATGGCTGAGCGTATGGCGAAGCGTCATATACCTATGACAATGGAGGACTGGGCAAAACGTATTGACATCATTCTTGAAGCCGGTGGCGATGCAGTCCTTCCAGATGCAGGTAAGGTTACGGCAGAATTCGCCAAGAAATTTGCCGAAACCGAATTTGAGAAATACCGTGTCATTCAAGACCGTTTGTTTAGCTCGGATTTCGACCGTTTTAATGATGGTGACAACTTGTTGCCATTTGATATTAACCCTGATAATGAATAGTGACTATGACAAATAATAACGATAAAAAAGTCCTCAATGTTCCCCTTTTGAGATTTCCAGAGTTTACGGAGGAATGGAAGGAGCATTGTTTAGCTGAATATTTGGATTTCAAGAACGGATTAAACCCCAGTGCTAACAAATTTGGTAGTGGTATAAAGTTCATATCTGTTATGGATATTTTGAATAACAACTTTATTACTTATGATTGCATCAGGACTTCTGTGAAAATAACACCAGAGGAACAAGTGGCATTTGCTGTTGAAAAGGGTGATATGTTGTTTTAACGAAGCTCCGAAACCTTGGAAGATGTTGGTAGAGCAAATGTCTATATGGACGAAAATCCAGCGGTATTTGGAGGTTTCGTTATACGAGGAAAAAAGAAAACGGAATACAATCCTATGTTCTTTCGGTATCTGTTGGCAAGTCCCTATGCCCGGAAAAAGATTATTCCTATGGGTGCAGGAGCGCAACATTTTAATATCGGACAAGACGGATTGAGTAAAGTAAAACTTCATTTTCCTATACTGCAAGAGCAACAGAAAATAGCTGCTTTATTACGGTTGATAGATGAACGCATCACCACCCAAAACAAAATCATTGAGAAATACGAGTCCTTAATCAAGGGAATTAATTGCAAAATTTTTGCCTTAATACAAGGAAATGAATATAGATTGGGAGATATAGCCACAATTACAAATGGGAACAGTAACGTACAAGATGCCTCAGTAGAATACAGGGTTGGTTTGTATCCTTTCTTTGATAGGTCAGAGGATGTAAAATATTTGCCAACATTTTTGTTTGATAAAGAATCAATCATATATCCAGGTGAGGGGACTGAATTTATGCCTCGATATTATAATGGCAAATTCGCTTTACACCAAAGATGTTACGCAATATGTGATTTTAATGAAGCTGTAAATCCTCAATTCTTATATTTCTTCCTAAAGACGCAGAATTCATACTTCATTAGAAATGCTGTAGGTTCAACAGTACCCTCATTAAGACTTGATACATTTCAAAAGTTGAAAGTGGTAATACCTTCAAAAGAAACACAGTATAGTGTATATTCATTTCTTTCTACTTTAGAACAAAAATTAGATGTAGAGAATAGTATTATGAAAATGCTCTTATGTCAAAAGCGGTATCTACTTCGTCAGATGTTCATATAAACATCTGACAAAGTAAGTATTGCTTCTCTAAATTTAGACTTTTCAGAGTATCTTGTTCAGTAGAAAGTTTGTCATCTATTGTTGACAACAATGTTGCATATTTGAGTTGTTCGGAATATAGCGGACAAAATATCTTGGCTTTACCATAATCTTTGAAGTATATATGAGGTATTGCCATTCCTGTTTTATATGGTTCAAAGTTGAAAACCTTCAGTAAATAATAGAGGTATCGAAGCGAGTAACCATTTGGGGCTTGCAATATATTCAAAGTTCCAGTTGCTGAACATTTGCCAGTAACATAAGAAACTGTCCCAACTCCTGAACCATCTTTGATAATATAGACAGCTTCATTCTCTGTGTTATAATTATCAAGGTAGCCAACAATGCCATTTGCACCGTAAACAGGATATGCGCCATGCTCAAAAACATCACTTTCTTGTAGAGTGGAAGAACTACATTCCAAACATTCAGATATGTGCACATTTGGTTTGTTACTGCAAGTTATATTCTGTGCAATTCCCTTGATTAAGGATTGTTTATTTTGTAGGTCTGCGATTATTGAAATGGAATATACTCACAAAACTAAAGGAAATACGCACATAGGCGATTTCATTGAACAGACTTCAAAACGGAATAAAGATAGTGCAATCCAAAATGTTTTATCCGTCAGCAATAGTCAAGGCTTCATCCAGCAGTGTGAACAATTTGAGAACAGGAACGTTGCAAGTGATGATATATCAAACTATAAAATAGTAGAAAGAAATTGTTTTGCCTTTAACCCAGCAAGAATAAATGTTGGTTCAATTGCTCGTCTTACCACATTTAATAGAGGTATAGTAAGTCCTATGTACATTTGTTTCCGTACAAAGGATAACCTATTCCCCGAATACCTTGATTACTATTTTGAGTCTAAGCAATTCTTCACTGAAATACAAAAGAGATTAGAGGGCAGTGTTAGACAATGCTTATCTTATGAAGGATTGTGCAATATTCCGCTTTGCATTCCAACGGTTGAAGTACAGCAACAAACTGGGAAGCGGCTATCTACATTAGTCCAAGAAATCAAACTGGAGATAGATTTCTTGGAACTATTACAAAAACAGAAAAAGTTTCTATTACACCAAATGTTTATATGAACATCTGCTGCAATAGATATAACTTTTGTTTCTGCATGACATTTAGTATTCTTTCTTCAATCTCGGCTTTTCTTTCAAGCGATGACAGAAAAGTTGAGATTGTTATTTGCTGTTCAAATGGCGGTACTATAGTTTTGAACATTGCCAAGTCCTTTTTTTGAATATTGGGCAAACCAGAACCTATTCGGAGTTTCATTATGGCTTCTTCTTTTGATTTCAGATAATGGTACAAGTACAGATTATCAACAATGTCTGCTATGTTCTGAAGGGAATAACAATGCCCGCCGCTCCAAAAAGGAAAGTTATTGAATTGTACATATCCACAAGAATTGCCTCCCTCACTTATTGAAATTGTGTTAGCTTTGACATTGTATTCGCTATAATAGCCAGATGGTT
>ENA-OPXC01001938-OPXC01001938.1-human-gut-metagenome-genome-assembly--contig:-NODE-1938-length-13280-cov-11.989414_pt1 | contig 13280 bp, 9 predicted proteins | sample MGYA00241512_ERZ502016 | MGnify/ENA primary metagenome ERZ502016 (study PRJEB25962, sample SAMEA2043043) | human gut metagenome | biome: human gut; feature: human-associated habitat; material: faeces...
TCCTATGACCGCACCGGCAAGGAACTGAAAGCTGTGGAAGCACGTCTGCGTGAAGTCCAGCCGCTTATCAAAAACATCTCCAATTATCAGCGTCTCAAGCCTGTGTATGATGCCTTCCAGAAGGCAAAAGATAAGCCGGGTTTCAAGGCAAAGCATGAGGCAGAGCTTGTGATCTTCGAGGCGGCACGGAGTACACTTCTCGCTATGCGGGGCGATGAAAAACTGCCGAGCTTGAAGACGCTCCAAGCAGAGCAGCAGCGACTTCTTGAAGAGCAGCAGCGGCTCTATGATGAACGTGCGAAGCTCAAAAAAGAAGTAAAGCAAATAGAGACGATCAAGTCTAATGTTGATACGTTTCTCGCTCCTTCTGCTGACCATGACCGTGATCATCTGCGCAGCACACAGCGCGAATAATCTCTTCAAAAGCAGGGCATCTCCTGTTGACCGGAGATGCCCTGCATCCTTGAGAGAAGGTTCGAGAAGTTGAAACTTTTTCTTTAATTTCTGCATCAACGGATTGCTTTTGAGAATGAAATCCAGTATAATATTATAAGCGATGTTGAATGCAAGCAAGCGAAAGGATGGTTGCCGTGCGCATAAGCTATAAGAAACTATGGATGCTTCTTCTGGAACGCGACATAAAGAAGGCTTCTCTACGACATGAAGTAGGGCTGTCTGCCGGAACATGGACAAAACTGAATAAGGGGGAAGAAGTGTCCCTCTCTATTTTGCTGCGCATTTGTGATTACTTGAACTGTGACATCGGAGATATATGTGAGGCTGTGCGAACGGACAAGAACTGAGTCCGGTTTTTCGTACAGCTCTTTTTGTAAAATAGGTTAGATAAATACACAGGGAGGATTTTGATATGGCACGAGCCGCATCGGCACCGAAGAAGGAGATTTCTATGGAGGAAGCTCTGTGGAAGTCCGCAGATAAACTCCGTGGTTCTGTTGAGCCAGCAGAATACAAACACGTCGTTCTCAGTCTCTTCTTCTTGAAGTTTGCCAGCGATAAGTTTGAGGCACAAAGGAAAGCTATTTCTGAAAAATACGGTGAGAAGTTTGTTGACAATGTTGCCTTCTATACGAAGGACAACGTGTTCTTCCTGCCTGAGATCAGCCGTTGGTCTTTCATCATGGAGAATGCGAAACAGGATGACATTGCGCTGAAAATCGACACCGCCCTCTATACGATTGAGAAAGCGAATCCCGCACTGAAAGGCGCACTGCCGGACAACTACTACTCACGTCTTCACATCGACACAGCAAAGCTGGCATCACTGCTGGACGAGATTGATAAGATCAACACCGGCGATAAAGAGAATGACATTATCGGGCGGGTCTACGAATACTTCCTGAGCAAGTTTGCACTTGCGGAAGGCAAAGGCAAGGGCGAGTTCTATACGCCGAAGTGCATTGTCAATTTGATTGCAGAAATGATTGAACCGTATGATGGCATTCTCTACGACCCATGCTGCGGTTCTGGCGGTATGTTCGTGCAGTCAATGAAGTTCGTGGAGGCACATCACGGCAACAAGAAGAAGGTCTCTATCTATGGTCAGGAATATACAAACACGACGTACAAGCTGTGCAAAATGAATCTGGCTATTCGCGGCATCTCTGCAAACCTCGGAGAAATGGCAGCGAACACATTCACCAATGACCAGCACAAGGACCTCAAGGCAGATTACATTATGGCAAACCCGCCATTTAATCAGAAAGAATGGCGTGGTGATAATGAGCTGATTGATGATCCGCGCTGGGACGGCTATGAAGTTCCGCCCACGAGTAACGCAAACTATGGCTGGATTCTGAATATTGTTTCAAAGCTCTCTCAGAACGGCGTTGCCGGTTTCCTGCTTGCAAACGGCGCACTATCTGACGACGGTACAGAGTTAAAAATCCGCCGTCAGCTCATCGAGAACAATCTCGTCGAAGCAATCATCATCCTTCCCCGCAACCTCTTCTACACCACCGACATCAGCGTTACGCTTTGGATTCTGAACAAGAATAAAAAGGCTCGTGTGGTTGAAGAAAACGGTGAGGTAAAACGATTCCGTAACCGTGAGCGTGAGATCCTTTTCATGGACTTGCGGCAAATGGGAAGCCCCTATGAAAAGAAGTACATTGAACTGACAGAAGAAGACCGTGCGAAGGTCACGAGCGTCTACCACGCATGGCAGCAGGAAGGCTATGAAGAAACTTATCAGAATGTGCCTGAATTTTGTTACAGCGCATCCTTCGATGAGGTTGCAGAAAAGGGCTTTACCCTTGTTCCGAGCCGTTACATCGAGTTTGTAAACCGTGATGAGAACATCGACTTTGATACGAAAATGAAGACGCTGCAAAGTGAGCTTCGTGATCTGCTTGTTGCAGAAGAGAAGTCGAAGGCTGACCTGTTGACTGTGTTTAAGGAGCTGGGCTATGAAATCGAATTATGAACCCATTGGTAAACATATTCAGCTTGTTGATTATCGGAACTCCGAGGAAGTCACCAGCACTGTTCTTGGCATAAGCATCGACAAAGAGTTTATGCCTTCCGTCGCAAATGTAATTGGCACAGATTTGAGCCGGTATAAGCTAATCAGCAAGGGATTGTTTGCCTGTAACCCAATGCACGTTGGGCGCGATGAACGTCTTCCGATTGCGCTCTATGAGAAAGACAGCCCCGCAATAGTTTCTCCGGCGTATTTCATGTTTGAGATTATTGACCGCGATGTCTTAAATGAAGAGTATTTGATGATGTGGTTTCGTAGACCGGAGTTTGACCGTGAGTGCTGGTTCATGACGGACGGCAGTGTTCGAGGCGGAATTACATGGGACGATCTTTGCCGTATAAAGCTCCCTGTTCCCTCCTATGCGAGACAATGTGAGATCGTCGAGTCCTACCGTGCAATTACCGACCGCATTGCTTTGAAGAGAGCGGAAAATGATAATTTAGCGAAGACAATCAAAGCTGTCTTCAAATCTTGGTTTCTTGACTTTGATGCTTTTGATGGTGTAGAGCTTGTACAATCACAGTATGGTCTTATCCCGAACGGCTGGCATTATGAGTTGCTTGGCAACCTTTGTGATTGTGTTACTAAAGGAACCACACCAACCACATTAGGCAAAGACTTTACAGATACGGGTATCAATTTTATCAAGGGCGAAAGTATCAACGATGACCATAGTTTTAATAAGACTCTGTTTGCCCATATTGATGATGAAACTGATGAACTCCTTAAAAGGTCGCGTATCTATGTGAATGACATTGTTTTCACGATTGCTGGTACGCTTGGGAAATTCGCCTTAGTTGATAGCTCTGTTATTCCTGCTAACACCAATCAAGCAGTAGCAATAATTAGAACGAGCAAAATCATGCCTGCAATGCTGTATAGCTATTTCATTGGCGAATGGCAGGTCGAGTTCTATAAGAGAAATACGCAGCAAGCTGTTCAAGCCAATCTTAGTTTGGGAACAATTAAGGATTTGCCCATTTTGCTCCCTGACAGTAAAGGGCAGGATCACTATATGCAGCTCGTAACCCCCTTAATGGTGGGAATGCAGAACAATTTCTCTGAAATTGAAAGACTGTATGAGCTGCAAAATCAGCTCCTTGCTCGGCTTTCATCAAGCCGCTAAATTATCATTTACCTACGAAGGGAGGAATGAAAATGGACAAGGAAACGCTGATCAAAATTGCCGAGGAACTTCATCATGGAGCTTTTGACGCAAATGCCTATTACCTCATATTGCAGCAGTATCGCAAAAACCAGCGCGAATATGCGGAAGAAATGAAGATGTCACCAGCGTTCTATCAAACGATCCACGGAGCTTTGATGAAAGCCTGTTTTATGGAGATCGCCAAACTGTATGATAGCTCAAATGGCGTCGTGTCCATTGGAACCCTCCTTGCAAAATGCGCGGAAAATCAAGACCTATTTCCTGAATACAGAGAAACAATGACCGTAGAGCATGATGGAACAGCGTTTTCCTATCAAATCCCGTACCAGCATCAGCTCAAGCCACAAGAAGAGCGATTTTTCAAGGCTCAGGTTGAATCTGACAGGACACTCTTTGCGATATTTAACATTCCGGATGCAGAGAATGCTCCGGTTCGGGTGGATTTGACTTTTCCTGAGTTTTTAGCCCTGTACCAAAAGCGGTTCTGTGCGCTGAGTAAAAAAAGAGAGGACATCCGAATGCAGAGGAATAAGCTCTATGCCCACAACGATAAACAGCGTATATTGAGCAACGAGAACCTAACGGATCGTCATCCTATTTTATATCCGGACATACAGGAAATGATAGACTTTGCACTCGATTGTACAGGGCTGATCCTCGGTGTTCTCACAGACGTAAACCGTGCAACGCAATACTCAAACATTGATGACTGGGAAGGTACACTCATGCTGGCACGTCTGGGTTTGAAGTATCAGGAGTACGACTTCCAGCAAAGTGAAAAAGCCTTTGAAGCAGAAATGCAGAGGCAGTCAGGGGGAAATGATAATGGCGAACTTCAATGAGCATTCTCTTGAAATGTCCATCATGGAGCTTTTTCAGGATGAAGGTTATATTTATCTGAATGGAGAACAGATCCACCGTGAACGTTCTGAGGTCCTGCTTATTGATGATTTGCGGAAGTACCTCCTGGACAGATACGCCGCAGATGGACTTACCCCCAGCGAAGTTGATAGCATCATCCTTCGCCTGAGGTCTATTTCCGGTACGATCTACGAAGCAAACAAAGCAGTCTGCAAAATGATTTGTGACGGCTTCATCTTCAACCGTGAGGATCACACAAAGAAAGACATTTACATTGAGCTGATTGACTTTGATGAGCCAGAGAAAAACGTGTTCAAGATCGTCAATCAATTTGAAATTGAAGGCATCAACAACCAGCTACGCATACCGGACGGGATTGTATTCATCAACGGCATTCCAGTTGTTGTGCTTGAGTTCAAGAGCGCAGTCAAAGAAAACACAACGATCATGGACGCCTATACTCAGCTTACCGTGCGTTATCGCCGTGATATTCCTGAACTCTTCAAGTATAACGCCTTCATCGTCATAAGCGATGGTGCAAATAATAAATACGGTTCCTTCTTCTCCCCGTATGACTTCTTCTATGCGTGGAGAAAGATTGAAGCTGACGATAAGGAATTGGACGGCATCAATTCCCTTGTAACTATGGTGAGCGGACTGTTCCGCAAAGAACGGCTTTTGGCAGTCATCAAGGATTTTGTCTATTTCCCTGATAGCTCGGACAAAGACCTCAAAATCGTCTGCCGCTATCCTCAGTATTTTGCTGCGGTCAAGCTGTTTGAGAATATCAAGGCACATCTCAGACCGGAGGGGGACGGCAAGGGCGGCACATACTTCGGCGCGACAGGCTGCGGAAAAAGCTATACTATGCTCTTCCTCACAAGAATGCTTATGAAGAGTACCTTCTTCCATAGCCCTACAATCCTGATTATTACCGACCGAACGGATTTGGATGACCAGCTCTCAAAGCAGTTTGTAGCATCCAAGAAGTACATTGGTGACGAAACCGTTGTGAGCATTGATTCCCGCGAAAAGCTGCGTCAGGAACTTCAAGGCAGGACAAGCGGAGGGGTGTACATGACCACCATCCAAAAGTTCACCGAGGACTTGGAGCTTCTGACGGATAGAGCGAATGTGATCTGCATATCCGATGAAGCACACCGTAGTCAGATAAACCTCGATCAGAAAGTCAAGGTCACTGCCGAAGGTGTAGAGCGAAGCTATGGATTCGCAAAGTACCTACACGATTCTCTCCCCAATGCTACCTATGTCGGTTTCACCGGCACGCCCGTAGATGGCACGATTGAAGTCTTCGGTCCGGTTGTCGATGCCTACACAATGACAGAGGCGGTCAAAGACGGTATCACAGTCAACCTTGTCTACGACGGACGCGCTGCACGGGTCACTCTTGATCAGGCAAAGGTTCGGGAAATTGAAGATTATTATGACCGCTGTGCTGTTGAAGGCGCAAATGAGCATCAGATTGAGGAAAGCCAGAAGGCGGTTGCTCATATTGATGCGATCATCGGTGATCCTGACCGACTTCACGCAGTTGCGGAGGACTTCATTAACCACTATGAGACCCGCGTTGCCGAAGGAGCTACCGTTGCAGGAAAAGCAATGTTTGTCTGCTCTAATCGCAAGATTGCATACGCTTTTTATCAGATTATAGTTGGAATGAGACCGGAATGGGCAGAGAAAAAGGTTTGCCCTGACGGGGTTCAACTGACGGAAAAAGAGAAAAAGGAACTCAAACCCATCGAGAAGATCAAGCTCATCATGACGCGAAATAAAGATGATGAGCCTGAGCTTTATGAAATGCTGGGAACGAAAGATGATCGCAAGGAGTTTGACCGTCAGTTTAAGAACGTTAAATCAAACTTCAAAATTGCCATCGTTGTTGATATGTGGCTTACCGGCTTCGACGTACCGGCACTCGACACAATCTACATCGACAAGCCCATCCAGCAGCACAGCCTTATCCAGACGATTTCCCGCGTCAACCGCGTCTATACCGGCAAGGACAAGGGCTTGATCGTGGACTACATCGGCATTAAGAAAAACATGAATCTCGCCCTCAAGAAATACACCAACTTTGAGAGCGATGAGTTTGAAGGCGTCGAGCAGTCTATCACGATTGTTAAAGACCAGCTCGATGTCTTGGCTCAGATGTTCCACAACTTCAATAGCACGGATTACTTCAACGGCTCACCGAAAGAGCAGCTTGCTTGCCTCAATCGGGCTGTTGAGTATGTACAGCTCACGGAAGATTTGGAAACTCGCTTTATGGCGGCAGTCAAACGCATGAAACAAGCGTTCAACCTATGCAGTTCAAGTGAGGCTATCTCTGATAAAGAAAAGGACTATCTGCACTTCTACTGTGCTGTGCGCTCTATTCTTTTCAAACTCACAAAGGGTGATGCCCCTGACATTTCACAAATGAATGCCCGTGTCCGTGAACTTCTTGAAGGTGCAATTCAATCTGATGGTATAGAGGAACTGTTTGAGACGGGAAAGCACATCTCTGTTGATATTTTCAGTGACGAGTATCTGGATAAGATCAATGCAATCCAACTTCCAAACACAAAGATAAAGGTGTTGCAGAGGCTTCTTTCTCAAGCGATTGATGAGTATAAAAAAGTCAACCGCATTATGGGCATGGAGTTCTCAGACCGCCTCAAGCGGGTTGTTGATGAGTACAACAATCGCCGTCGTGATGAGGCTTTTGCTAATGAAGTTCTTGACGATGTGGCGGAGCAGCTTGCGAAGCTCCTTGAAGAACTCAAAAAGGAAAAAGACTCCTTCAAGGGCATGGGAATTGACTACGAGGAAAAAGCCTTTTATGACATTCTCAAGGCGGTTGCCAAGAAGTATGAGTTCGAGTACCCGGACGATAAGATGATTGAATTGTCAAAGCGGATTAAGATTATTGTCGATGACAAAGCTAAATACACCGACTGGTCTACCCGTGATGACATTAAGGCAAATCTGCAAGTTGACCTCATACTGCTACTGGATGAATTTGACTATCCCCCCGTAACCATTGATGATGTCTACAAGGAGGTTCTGGAACAAGCTGAAAACTTCAAAAAGTACGCTCAATAACCCACGTTCCATCGAAAGGAGTAGATCATGGGCAATTCAGTCATGTTGAATGGCGTCGAATATGCCGGAGAGCAGATTGCTTATAAAGACAGCACCTATGAGCTTGTGTCAAAGGTAGCATATCTGATCGGCGTCCCACTCCGTATTTTTCAAAATGAACACGAGCCGCCGAAGATAGAGATATACAACCGGCTTGAGCAGGATAAAAATGCCCGCATCATCCGAAATCTATGTATCATCCGCACCGCCATTGAGCGCAATTACCGGAAAATAAATGACATCATGCGGATGGAATACCGTGGGCTTCTTTCGATGCCTGAGATCCTTCCAATGTCCAGTATGCAGCAGCTTTCAAATGACGGAATCAGCTTTATCAAAAAGTCGAGTACAAAGCTCTGCCACCACATTATCGAGATCAACCGGCTGATTTCAGACCGCATTAACAACTGCAAAAGCCTCTTTCCAATCTGGATTAACTGGACGTACATAAAAGAGCTGTTCATTATGCCAAACGGCTTGACAGAGGACGGAACGAAAGATGCTGCGGACATCTATTACGCAAGTCTCTCCTACTACCCCTATCAAATGTACATCAACTGGGTACCGATGGACGAGGGTAATGTCCTCTATAATGATAAGAAGTTTGCTACCCTGCTTTATCAATGGCATTGCGACGCCTTCACGGAATACAGTAAAGTCTCCGATGCAGGGGCTTTTGTAAAAAACAATATCTACGACTTCATAGATGACAGTGAGAAGACCGTATTGGTAGTGGACTGCGAAAACTCTGACCCGTACAAGCTGTGCGCCACGCTCAAAAACCTTGATTATGAGGTCATGCAGAAAATTACGGCGATCATTCTCTTTGATGACGTACATACCGCTACGGCATGGCGGATTCTTGAAAACTACACCCGCATCCCCGTTGAACATATCATGATTGAGCGGATCAAGCAGAACAAATCACTGGTAGACATCAAGCTCACCGCAAGAGCCTGTCAGGAACACTACCAAAAGCAAGTGGATTCCTTCGTCATCGTCTCAAGCGATTCCGACTACTGGGGGCTGATTTCTTCCTTACCGGACGCCAGATTCCTTGTCATGATTGAGCGGGAAAAATGCGGACCGGATATGAAGGCAGCACTTGCAGAATCAGGGATATTCTACTGCTATCTGGATGACTTCTACTCCGGCAACAGCGAGGACATCAAGAAAAACGCACTGTTCAAGGAGATGTACCGCTGGATTGACAACTCCGTTCACCTGAATGTCAACGATATGTTTGATGCAGCTCTGCGAAACACGAGGATCGAAATGTCTCCCGCAGAGCGGCGGCAGTTCTATGAGAAGCACATCAGGCACATGACGCTGACTATCGACGAGAACGGAAACGTCAGCATTGAACTGAAACGCGGATAGCCTTGGTTTCTATTCCGGGAGGAATGTGGATGGACAACAGATTCTATTTTGGATTCAATACATCGGAGGAACGGAAAAAGCGCAGAAAAGCAGAGCTGTACTCCATGAGTGAGCAAGTCAGCACCTTCTTTTGGGATGAAGCCCCGCAGCATGGCTTGGAAATGCGTGAAGGGCAGCAGGATATGTCCTTTGAGATTGTGGACGCCCTCATAAACGATCAGCATTTTGCGATTGAAGCTGGCGTGGGCATTGGAAAGTCCTTTGGCTATCTTGTGCCGGTGCTGCTGTACAGCAAACGCATGAACAAGCCGGTTATCATCGCAACCTCGACCATTGCGCTTCAAGAACAGCTCTGGCGCGATGTCCACGCGGTAATGCCCCTTCTTGGGCTGAACAGAGATGTCATCCTCGCAAAAGGACAGACCCATTATCTCTGCAACAAACGCGCAGATGAGTATATGTGTGACCCGAAGGCTGACCCACCGGACGCGCTCAAAGAAGGAATCCAGCAGGGGTATGAGGAACGCAAGGATTTCCCGGAGGTTTTGCCGCAAGGCGTCTGGGACAAGGTAAACGTGCAGCGGTTCAGCATGAAGAATTGTGGCTCCTGTGAAAAGAAGTGCAAGTATTACAAAGTCCGCGCAGCATTAAAGTTTACGGATGGAGTGGTACTGTGCAATCAGGATTTTTTAACCCAGCATCTCATGAAACTCCGGCGCGGTCAGGAAGGGCTGATTAACGCCGCCGCTGATCTGCTTGTCGTGGATGAAGCACACAACTTGGATGATAAGGTGCGGAGTGCCACAACGGAGCGTTTCGGGCAAGGTATGCTCTTTGGAATGATTAAGAGCGCATTCTATGAGCTGCGATCCTTTGACCAGAGCAGTGTGTCAGGTGAAAAGCGAGAGGCAGAGAGCGCAATCATCGCCTTCTATAACTGCCTGAAAGCACAAGTCCAAAAGCAGATCAACGAGGCAGAGCAGGATATGCGCTACGCTGACCGCTTTTTCTTCGACAACAATGGCAGTGCGATTGAACTGCTTACCGAGATGAACGCCGCCATACACAACCTTTCGTCCAGCATTCAGATTTATTCCAGCATGGATTTCAGAAACAACCGTTCCTTTGCTGCCTCTGATGATCTGGATGCCGTCAGCGAGTCCCTTTCAGAGCTTCTTGACCGGATAGATGATATGCTGATCTGGATTGAGCAGCACGGCAGCAACACGGAACTCGTCTATTGCCCTAAAAACACAAAAGAAATTGTGAGCCGCCTATACTTCAATGGTGATGAAAGAACCATCTTGACCTCTGCCACGCTGACGAACGCCACGAGCGGGTCTCTGGAAGAACAGTATTCTTACTTTATCAGCAATACCGGCTTTCCCGCTGGTGATCGCGGCTGCTTATCCGAGCCAAAGCCTTCCCCATATCCATACGATGAACACGCCATGATCTACTATTGCGACGATCTCCCGCACCCGACCAGAGAACATGAAGCCTTCATTGAAAAGGGTGTGGAGCGACTGCTTGAGATCCTGAGCATTTCCAATGGAAAGGCACTCGTGCTGTTTACGGCAAAGACCGACATGGAAGAGGTCTACTCCATTCTCAGTGAGAAAAATCTTCCGTACAAAATCTTGATGCAGCAGCCGGGATCGTCGCAGGACAAGGTGCTGAATGAGTTTAAGGAAGATACGAACTCCGTGCTTCTGGGGACGGGTGCATATTGGGAAGGTATCAGCATTGAAGGAAAAAGCCTTTCCAATGTCATCATTTTCCGGCTTCCGTTCCCTGTCCCCGATCCAATTATCGAGTATAAGTGTTCCGTCGCAAAGGATGCCCTGATGGATGTCCGCGTTCCCGAAATGATTATCAAGCTCAAGCAAGGTATCGGGCGATTGATCCGCAATTTCACAGACACCGGCATTGTCTGCATTATCGACCGAAGACTGCGGGACGAGCCGCCGGAACGCTATCATGACATTACATGGGACTCCCTGCCTATCAAAAATCGGACAAGCAGTTTGGACGAACTTAGGAAGTTTTACGAAGGTCTGCCCTCAGCCAAGGAATGATGATACAAACGGCAGTCTCTTCGGAAACATAGAGCAGCCCCCCAAAAAACGACAATCAGAAAACGGAGGTGTATCATGTTGTACAATGAAAATCTGCACGAAGAAGAACAACATCTGATCCAGCAGATTGCCGAGCAAACAGAGAGAGGAAAAATCGACTGGGAACTAACAGAGTACAATCCGCTGTCCTTTCTGAATGAGGACAAGATAGACAAGAACCCAGCAGTAATCTGTCAGTCCTTCTCCTTTGAAGCGATCATCGGCGGATCCCGTTACGAGCTTGATGTCATGGAGAATATTGATGTGCCGTCCGGTATGGGAGACTACACCATAACCTTGACGCGGGATGAAACCGAAAATTATCTTAAAATTGAGGATGCGCTTTCCTTTGACTGTGACCGCTATGAATGCACACCGGAGGAAGTCGCAGAGCGATTTGCGGACAGCCCCATTGTCCGTCTCTGCAACGCCATCATTCCTGCCACGCTTGGGCAGGAGGATTTAGAAGAGGTCTTCACATGGGCAAGGTTTTTCAACGAGACTGGCATTTCTGCAAAGCTGATGAATCATCCGCTGACCAAGCTCTGTGAAAAGCTGTTCGACGAACACCGTCTGATGGACTTCCATCGCTGCGTCTTGGATGTGGACTATCGAAAGCTGCTCCTAAATGAACTGGCTCATAACTAAGACACGGAAAAACGCCCCCGACACTGTGCCAGACGCACAGTGCCGGGGGCGTTCCCGTTTCCAGCGATTTATTTTTCTCTCGGCAAGGGACTGTTCATAAGGTGACACTTTCCGTTTTACGAAGCCGTGAAAATTCGATGTGTTCCGTGGAGATGTTCACTGGGCAGCATACGCCGTACACGTTTCCAATAATCACCGAGTAGTGCAATGTGTATTCACTATCGGGAAATACTTCACGGTTTTCGCAACGCTTGATTCAGGAGTGGGATTTTTGCCTTATTCCCGCGTGACATCAAGGGAAACCGGATTGATAACGATGATAGATTTGCCCTTTTTGTGGGCATATCTCACGGTGTTCCCGGTACCGCTGGGGCATCCATTCCATACTGCGAGAATATAATCGGCGTGATCGACCATGTACCGATTTCTCTTGTCCATGCAGTCCGGCGTGTACTCCCGTTGCAGCATGGTCTCCTTGTCACACTTTGCCGCGATATTATAATACCGTTCCCGTGAAGCCACAGACCATTTGATCGCTTGTGTCTCACAAGGGATTGCGCTTTCCAGAGTAATGTGAGGGTATTTTGATTTCAAATCGAGTACAATTTCCGCAGCGTACATATCGACGCCAAGAGCCATGCCGGTAATAAAATGCGTGACGCCCTCGTTCTCGATGAGTGCTACAATCTGATCCCGCATAACAGACTTCAAAGAAGTACAACGCTTATCGGATTCATCAAAGCCGAACGGAAGACTCTGCGGTCTATGACCGGTAAACGCACAAGTCTTGCCTTGAACGGATTGCTTTTCAGCTTTTTGAGCAGACTTTCTAAACTCAATAATGCGCGACATGACACCCCTTCTTTCACTCTTTTGGTAGGTAACTCCATTCTATCACCCTCATCACGGACAGTCAACGCATTGTCGTTAGTAAAATCAACGACGGCGTACCGTGGATAATGACACCGCCGTTAGGTACACTAAATGCAAAGGTGGTGAGGCTATGCGAGAGAAGAAGGACATCAATATTGAAATCGGCGGCAATATTCAAGTGGCAAGAGAACAGGCGGGCTATACGCAGGACACGCTCTCAGAAATGCTTGGCATGACGCCGAATCACCTGAGCGCTATTGAGCGTGGTGCTTCCGGTATTTCTCTTGAAGCCTTGCAGCGTCTTTGCCGTTTGCTGGGCGTCAGTGCGGACCGAATTATCTTTGGGACCGATGAGCCAGAAGCGGAAGCCCTTGCGCTTGCCAGACGTATTTCGGATATAAAGCCGGAATACCGGCAACAGGTTCAAGAGCTGCTGTCCGCTATTTTGAATATGTCATAAAAAAAGAGCCTCTGCCGACACCCAAAACGGGCATCGACAGAGGCTCTTGGTTCGTTTTCCGGACTTTCAAACAAGTGCCGAAATTGACACTTATTTCCGCGCTAAAGAAGAAACTGCGCAGGGAATACA
>ENA-OPXC01001941-OPXC01001941.1-human-gut-metagenome-genome-assembly--contig:-NODE-1941-length-13275-cov-1.922466_pt1 | contig 13275 bp, 13 predicted proteins | sample MGYA00241512_ERZ502016 | MGnify/ENA primary metagenome ERZ502016 (study PRJEB25962, sample SAMEA2043043) | human gut metagenome | biome: human gut; feature: human-associated habitat; material: faeces...
CGGGTTTTTTTGCTCTTTGTCATGAATGTAGGGGATAAAACCGCAATTTACATTGATGCAACCAACGGTTTACAAAAAAATAACTAAAAAGAAACTAAAAATACATAGTCAAACAGTGAAAAAATTAGTATATTAGAGATATAAGGTAAACAAAGTACAAAAACGGTAAGCAAATGTATTTTGTGTAAAATATTAGGGGAGTAAAGGTACGTATATGATATGTTCGGAAAGATTGGCACAATTACGTAGAGAACATGATTATACACAGGAACAGCTTGCAGAGCTTATAGGGGTATCACGACAGACAATAAGTAAATGGGAAACGGGTGCGGCAAATCCTGATATTGAAAAGCTGATGCAGCTTAGTAAATTGTATAATTGTTCAGTTGATTACATGGTTGGCAACAAAATCAACAGTAAGCAAAACGAGGAATTTAAGCCACAAAGTGAGAAAAAGAATAATATTAAAAAATATGGATTAGCAATAATATTTTTGTTGATATTAGCAGTGTCTGTTATATCTGTTATACGTCTGTCAGCAAATGATAAGAAAACTAACAGTACAGTGGATTTTTTAACTGATGAGGATTCAGAGAAAATAACCGATAATGATTTGATAATTTTTTCAGATAAAGAGAAACTTGAAAAAGAAGTGGGATTTCCGGTAGATGAGTTTACATATTTTAATATGGAAAATGTGCAGTTTAAATCATACGACAGAATAATTGCTATTTTAGAGTGTCAAGAGATTTTAAGAAGAACAGTAAAGATAACATTTTATAAATCAAGAGATTCTTTTGATATTGTAAATAAATATTTTGTTAAAGCAAAATCATACATATTTAATAATCAATATGTAAAGATAAACGAAAAAACAGTTTGCGGGGTAGATGTAACTTTAAGAGGGTATGACACACCACATGAAAAAATACCTGTTCAGGGAATTGTTTGGAATGCCAATGGATATTACTATGCAATTTACAGCGATAAGTATCTGGATATGAAAGAAGTAGAAGAATTGATTGGTAGAATTGTAAGTACAAAGGAGTATCAGGTAGGTAATTAAATGTATAAATATAATAAAGGAGAAAATTATGGGGTATCACGAAAGACTAATTGAACTGAGAAAGAAAAATAATTATACACAGGAAGAGCTTGCAGGAATAATAGGAGTATCGAGGCAAGCGATAAGCAAATGGGAATCAGGAATGGCCAATCCGGATATAGAAAAGTTGATAAAATTAAGTGAACTTTATGGTTGTTCTATTGATTATATTGTTGGCAATGATAATAAAATAGATGAAAACAGGACAAATGATGAATTAAATAAAAATATTGATGAAGCGAATAATTCGGAAAATAATAATGACAATATTGATAAGAGAAAAAAGAAAATAAATATAATAATAGGTTGTCTTTCGGCAGCCGTAATTATATCAATAATAGTAAATATGTTTGCAGTCAGTACAGCTTCAAATGCTGTAAAAGAGAAGAAAAAAATTGAAGATGAGTTAGAAGTATATTCAGCAGCGGCTGTGGCAGATGTCACCCCGGTAAGTGATGTGATAATTTATCCGAATAAAAAAGGTCTTGAAAAAGAAATGGGATTTTCGGTAGGGGAGTTTACACATTTTGACTGTGGCGATATAAAATATGAGACGTATGCCGGTGTAGTTGCTATTTTACAGGAAGAGGCCGTACTTAATAACTGGATGAGAGTTACTTTTTATAAAACAAGGGAGTCTTATGATATTATAAATCGTTATCTGATTAAGGCACGCTCGTATGTATACAACAATGAAAATGTGTCCAAAAACTTAAATGAAGAAATCAACGGAGTTGATGTGCTTATAAGAGGTGGGGACAAAAAGAAAGAAGATGATTACGTAATGAGTGCATCTTGGACTGCCAACGGTTTTAATTATGTTGTGTATGCTGAAAAATATGTTCATATGGATGAATTAAAACAACTTGTGGTTGATGTTATGGAATCAGAAGAATATAAAGCAGGAAAGTAAAATGATTGCAAATTGGGTTTTAATTCATAAACATAAAATAGAAGGCATAGCTTGCAGAGAGTTTTTCTGTAAGCTATGTCTTTTTAACTTCATTTAAAGTTAAAGCTTTATATTTTAGTCATGATAAGAAACGATAGATAAAGTGCTGACACAGGAGGCAGTTATTTATGGGAAAAACGACTAAAAGTGAAGAATTAATAATAGCAGTTTTTGTTTTTGTAAGTGTTGTTATTACAACGGTAATTTTGGCAGTTTGTGCGGTTTCAGAAAGAGAGAATGAAAAAAATATGCAAAGACAATTGTCGGCAGAAAATAAAAATCAAAGTGTTATTGAGCCAAAGAGTATTGAATATTTACAGGAAACAGGAGAGGAAGATGCTGAAATTATGACTGATTTATTTATGCTTGCAGAGGATACAAAAGACACAATGAAAGAAGCTGCAAAAGAAATTTCGTGCTGGGGAGACAGTATGATGGAGGGATGTGGGAAAGGATTTGCGGTGATAAATAATAACGGATTGTATAAAGGTATAAGCAATTATGACTCACCTTTTACAGTAGAAGAACTTACAAGATACAATACGTATAATTTTGGTGTGGCCGGAGAGACATCATATGAGATAGCCATCCGTGCAGGTGGAATAGGAATATATACTGACAGAAATCTACATTTGACAAGTTATACAACGGAGCGTGCAAGGCTTATAGATGATTATGGAAATGTTGTTAAGATGAATGATTTTAGCGGATATGGTTGGGAAAATCATGACTATCCGAATGCGGACGTATTGTAAAAGTAGAATTTCCGATTTCAGAACTGGCAGAAGATGTAACACATTCGTATAATGCGGTTGCTATAGAACAACAGAAGAGATTTATATATAATATAGAACCGGGAATTACCTGTTGTGGTGATTCTTCATCAATAAGGCAGTTGTTCACAATTCTTTTGGATAATGCATTTAAATATAGCAGCGATTGTGGAAAAATAGATTTTTGCTTAAAAAAGAGCGGAAATAATATAATAATACAAGTTAAAAACGATGTTACGTATATTGAAGAAAATCAGACCCAAAGAATGTTTGATCGATTCTATCGTTCAGATGCAACGGCATCAAAAGTTAAAGGATATGGGCTTGGGCTTTCCATAGCACAGGCGGTTGTTTTAGAGCATAAAGGTAATATAAGTGTAAAAGCAGTAGGAGAACATGAAATTATAATAAATGTTGCAATCAGTTGTAAATAAATATTGACAGCTTCCTAAAAAATACTCATAAGAAATGAAAAGGCAGTCTGAAGATTGATATATGTTTGTAAATGCAGAATACAGTCTGCACTTTCACGTCTTATTAAAGATAAAACAGTCATGGTTATTGCACATCGGATGCGTACTGTGGCAGGTGCAGATAAAATTGTCGTTCTTTCGGACGGAAAAGTTGTAGAAACAGGTACTCCTGATGAACTTATGAAGAAGGATGGAATATTTGCACATATGTCAAAACTTCAGACACAGGGACAGAATTGGAATTTGGAGAACTGAAAACTTAATATTTATAATAATATATATTTTATATATTGAAAATAACATTGATATGATGTATAATGCAGTTACTATAAAAAGTGAGTATAAAAATATAGTGACGGAGGTGCCTATGAAGATAAATTCAGAAGCCAGATTTACTACATTTGAGGCAGTCAGCATGATTGTTGGAAACAGTATCGGAACGGGAATAATTGCAGTTCCGTATCTTGCGACAAAGAATAGCATGCTTGATGTTGTGTGGATGGTGGTAATCGCATATTGTATCAATGTTATTCTTCATTTAATAATAGCGGAGCTTTCATACAATAATGGAGGTGTCCAGCTTGTAAAGAGCTTTGAAGGTGAACTTTTTCACGGAAAGATGAAAAAGGTATTCAGCTGGATTATATTTGCGGTATACGGGATTGCAATTATGATAGGCATAAGCGGCAATATTAACGGCGGTGCACAGATTTTTGTTAACTGGTTTGGTATTCCGTTTGCGGCTGCACAGGTTATATATTATGTAATTGCAGGAATAGTAGTTTTTATCGGAATGAAAGCAGTCGGAATAGCACAGAAGTATGCAGTAATTCTTCTTATGGGAATTGTTGCAGTTATGACTGTGGCTACATTTATGCATCCGCTTAATTCATTTTACACAGCTGATTTTCATTGGAATAATCTTCTGGCATTATACAGCATGGTTGTGTTTGCAACATCAGCCAATCAGGCAGTTATACAGGTCGTAAAGGGGCTTGATGGTGATGCAAAAAAGATTCGCAAATCTATTTTTATAGGATTTGCACTTTCATCTGTTTTTGTACTTGTTGTAACCATGTCTGTACTTATGGGAACAAAAGGAACACTTGACAAAGAACTTGCATATATGCAGCTTGGAGAAAGTATTGGCAGCTGGGCTATGATTCTTGCGGGAATATTTTCATTATTTGCACTTCTGACTACTTTCTGGTCTAATACACTGGCATTAAGAGATGTTGTGCATGAGCAGACAGGCATAGGCAACAGAGTGAGCTGGCTTGCAGCTACTATTCCGTGTATTTTATTTGCGATATTTGGTGTTAACAGTTTTATTATTTTGACGAGAATTATGAGCGGCGTTGTGGTACTTGTAAGTATCATGCTCGTTCTTACATATGGAAAGTCAAGAAAGAAAGCAGCAAGCAGCCCTATCTGCGGTGTAGTTGGAACAGTTCCGTTTCAGGTGCTTATGGTTGTATCAACTGTTATTTCAGCAATAGGTGCTTTGATTCCGTTAAGTTAAGGAGGAATGAGATATGTTTTGCGGTGATGGATTCAGACAGAAAGACGAGGAGACTTTTTTGCTGGAAATTCCTGAAAACAGGGATTATAAGATATTGCAGCTTACAGATTTGCATCTCGGATTTGGAATATTTTCGCATAAAAAAGACAAGATGGCACTTGATGCCGTAACAAAGATAATTAATAGAACTTCACCTGACCTTATTGTTTTTACGGGAGATACAATATTTCCGTTTTTACTAAAGGCGGGTACTATGAACAATAAAAAGCAGGCGGAGAGATTTATAAGGTTTATAGATAGATTTAAGATTCCTTATACACTTGTGTTTGGCAATCATGACTGTGAGATGGGTGCAAAATGTGGTCGTGAGCAGCTTGCAGATGTTTTTACAAAAGGAAAATATTGTATCTTTTCAAAAGGAAGAAAAGATATATTTGGCGTTGGCAATTTCTTTATAAATCTTACTGACAAACAGGAAAATGTGCTTATGCCGCTTGTTATGCTTGATTCCAATATGTATGGCGACGGCTGGTTTTTCAGTGGATTTGACTGTATACATGAGGACCAGACTGAGTGGTGCATGAACAGATTAAGCAAACTGAAAAAAATAAATCCGGATATAAAAGCGATGGCATTTTTCCATATGCCTGTGAGAGAATTTAAGGAAGCTTACGAGAAGATGAAGCTTGGAGATAAAAGAGTAGTCTATGAGCACGGAAGCATAGCCGAAAAAGATGAATATTTTGGTATATCATATAAAAAGGGTGACTTTTTTAAAAAGGCTGTGGAAAACGGCATCATAAAATGGATGTTTTGTGGACATGACCACCTTAATACACTGTCGTTGACATATAAAGGGATACGGCTGACATATGGAATGTCTATAGACTGTCTTGGCTATAATGGCATATCAAAAAAACTATATACAGCGTGGAGGAACACTTATTACAAGAAAAATTGACGGAAGAGTTGATATAAAGATGATTCCGCTTACAAGAACAGTTTCAACAAGAGTCAGAGGGGAAAGTAAAAATCAACAATATTAAAAATAATAAAGGAGCAGTCATGAAAAGCACATTAATAAAAGACACAACAAAATCAGAAAGAATCCAGCTTGTGAAGCAGTGGGAAGAGACAGAAGGATGCGAGAGCAGCGGGATTGATCTGCTTGAATTTTTCAGGGATTATATAGATGGAGTTAAAGAAATCGCGGAAGTTAATGCGGAGTTTAACGCAAGATATATATCTGAGATTCCTGATGAAGATTCAGGTATGAGTTGTGGAATGGGAATGAGAAGATGATATATGTAAGAGATTTATTAAAACTTGATACATTCAAAGACTTTGAGCTTGTAAGCGGTGAGAATGGTCTTGACAGAGGCGTTTCATGGCCAAATGTTGCACAGACTGTAAGTATAAGAGAATGGCTTGTCGGAGGAGATGTTATTCTTATGAGTGGCGTAGGCTTAAAGATAACAGATGAATTTCTTACGGATATAGTAATACAGGCGGCGGATGGAAGAGCAGCATGTATTATTATGCTTATTAATCCTGAGCATATAGCATCAATTCCACAGGCTGCGATAGACGAGGCTGTGAAAAGAGACCTTGCGGTTTTTGCGGCACCGTGGGAGACAAAGCTTTCAAGGGTTATAGGAAGTGTATCTATGCTTGTATCCAATGACAGGCTTGAAGAACGCATGCATAGTGAATTTCTTGACAGACTTTTATCAGGTGAGATAAATCATGACGATTCGGCATATCGCCAATCTATGGAAAAATATGGATTGCTTGGAAAAAAAGCCGTGGCAGTTATTGATTATAAATTTGATGAAAAATATCTACAGACAGAGAATCAGGCATATCATAATGACCGTGTTATGCGGAAAATGATAAGTCTTTTTGAGCGGTATTTTGGAAAGATTAACTATCTTAATCAATATAACCGGCAGGCTTTTATTATCTCCGCTGATAATACAGAAGAAAAAGATATTGTAAATACTATACGTACAATATATAACATATTTATAAAGGAAAATAAACATGTACATGTGCGTATAGGCATAGGTGAGATTGCACAGGGGTTAGAAGGATTAAAGAAAAGTTATGACCAGTCAAGAATTGCAAGAAAGACAATAAACAAAAGCGGAGTAATGTTTTATAAAGAACTTGGGATATATCAGCTTTTATTTTACATTGATGACACATCAAAAATAGATGATTATGTAAAAGAAATTCTTAATCCGCTTCTTATTTATGATAAGAAGAACAATCAGAATCTTATAGATACGCTGAGAGAATATTTAAAGTGCGGACAGAATGTTTCGCAGGCATCACAGAATCTTTATATACACAGAAATACTATGATAAAAAGAGTTGAAAAAATTGAAGAGCTGCTTGGCTGCTCTATAAAGAATGCTGAAGTTACCAATCAGCTTTATAATGCAGTAAAGATATATGATTTATTTCTAAAAAAATAGAGTCATAAAAACACAAATGATAAAGAAGATAATGACGGATGTGCATATTGTGCATTAAAAGAGGCAAAATATATGCAGTATGCACATTGAAAATTACTATATAAAATAGTATTATTCAGACATCAAGAGACAACGGAGTCCCTATAAAGGACACGTTGTCTCTTTTTTTACGCAGGCAACGAGCCAAAGTCCGTAATTGCACGGAAATTTGGCGACTGCAGCGATAGCCAGAGAGATTCGTTTTATCATAAAAAGTATTCAAGCCGGCAAGAACTTGATGATTTAACGGATTCAGATTAATTGAGGAGATGAATTAAAATGGAAAATGAAAAATCACCATTGACGGTAGGCATTAACCAGAAGATGTCGGTTGGCGAACTTTTATTATTCGCAGTACAGCATCTTATGGGTATAACATTTTTACTTGCAGTTCCGGGAATTATCGGTGCTGCGTGCGGACTTACATCTGCTGATATTGGATATATGGTTCAGTCATGTTTCATAACAGCAGGTCTTGTGACAATACTTCAGTCAATATTTATATTAAAACTTCCGGCAGTTCACGGACCAACGGCAGTATTTATGTCAGCAATACTTACAACAGGTGCTGCATATGGACTTGGAACAGCTTATGGCTCAATGTTAATTGCAGGCATAGTAGTTGCAGTATTATCAATACCTATTGGTAATATTGGTGTAATTGGTAAACTTACAAAAATACTTACATCACCACTTGTATTTGGTACATTAATGTTAATTATTGGTACACAGCTTGCAGAGATTGCAATACCGGGATGTTTCGGAACAGCAGGAACTGCTTATTATCCTTGGGTAAATCTTCTTTCAGCAGTTATAACAATTGTAGTTGCAGCAGGATTTATGCTTTTTGGAAAGAAAGGTCTTATGAAGAGAGGTGCTCTTTTATGGGCAATCATAGTAGGAACAATCTTTTATGCAATATTTGGACACATTGATTTCAGTTCAGTTGCACAGGCAAAACTTGTAGGACTTCCAAAGATTATGCCATATGGTTTTGGTGTGAATGTCGGTGTTGTAATACTTATGCTTCTTGCATATCTTCATTCAGTATCAGAGGCACTTGGAATGTACAGCCTCATCGCAGGCTGGGATGGACAGCAGGTTGATGAACACAGGGCAAACGGTGGTATATTCGGACTTGCAGTCGGCAATATTGTCGGTACACTTGTCGGTGGATGTCCGACAACAACATATCCTGAAAATGTAGGTATTATAAGAGCAACAGGCGTGGGCAGCCGTTTTGCAACACTTGTTATGGGCATAATAGCAATTTTACTTGGTTTCTTCCCTAAGCTTGGTATGCTTATCGCTGTAATACCATCACCTGTGTTAAATGGTGCAACAGTAATTCTTTTCGGTATGATTGCATTCAGTGGAGTACAGCATCTTAAAGATGTTGAGTGGGATGATATGAACGTAATTACAGCAGCAGTTCCTTATATAATTGCAATTGGATGTATGTTCCTTCCTGCAGATTTTACAGCAATGCTTCCATCGGCAGTTCAGAGTATTGTAACACAGCCAATGCTTGTCGGTATTATTTTACTTATAATATTAAATCTTTTAAATAATACACTTCTTCGTCCACTTTTTGAGAAGTCTGAACAATAATGAAGTAATAAAAAAGTTACTGCATAAATATAGAAAATAAAGGAGATTAACAATTATGAAAGCTTATTTTGATAATGTGAGAAAAGATGTTCCTGAGAATATTCATGATATATTTCTTGAAAAGGAGGGAACAGCAGTTATAACAATAGATATGCACGAAGGTCATCTTTCAACAGACCCTGATTGTCCATGCCCTTCTCCAAGAGGAAGACAGATTATAGAACCGCTTAACAAATTCATGGAAGAGGCAAGAGCACTTAACATTCCTATAATTCATGTGCGTTCAGTATTAAGAAAAGGCGGAGTTGATGAAAAACTTAATCCATCAGCATGGAGACTTGTATTTCCTATTACAGTCGGTGAAATTCCTAATATAGCAGAGCATGCAATTGAGGGTACAAAGTGGAATAAATTCTCTATAGATGTACATGACGAAGATTTGATTGTAAGTACAAAAAAGAGATTGAGTGCATTTTATCCTACTGATCTTGAAATGCTTTTAAGAAATATGGGAATAAAAAGAATTGTCCTCACAGGCTGTATGACAGACTGCTGTGTATTAAATACGGCATTTGATGGTGCAAACAGAGATTTCAGAATAGTAGTTCCAAGAGATCTTACAAGAGGTAGTGAACATCTTGAAGAAGCAGCTTTAAGAATCATATCGCTTCATCTTGGACTTGTTGTTGATTCAGCAGAACTTCTTGAAGACTGGAAGGACCAGACAAAATAAAAAGTTTATAAATATTAAGACAAAGGAGTCTGCATAAATATATGCAGGCTTTTTTTGTCATATAGGAGGACAAATTAGCCAGAATCCCTGGCAGAAATGGAGAGAATATGAAAAAAATTAATATTTTAATATTTATCATGCTTATATTTGCATTTATCCTGACCGGATGTTCAGGCAGCAAGACATCGGGGGTGACAGAGGGTGTAAAAGTAAATAAAGAAGATTTAAAAATTGGTTTTGTACATTATTCCGACCCAAGTGACCAGGGATACACATATACGCATGATAGTTCAACATGGAAAATGGCAGCAGCATTAGGGATAGACAAATCGCAGATTATAAATAAATATAATGTACCTGATACAGCGGAGGCTGCAACTGCATTTCGTGAGCTTGCTGAGGATGGATGTCAGATTATATTTTCAACGTCGCATGGACATGAAGATTACCTGTTAGAGGTTGCTTTCGAGTATCCGAATGTAGTTTTCTGTCATTTCAGCGGCGTTAAAGCTGCATCAAGCGGACTTTCAAATGTTCACAATTATTTTGGCGACATTGCACAGGTGCGTTATCTGTCAGGAGTAGTTGCAGGTCTTACTACAAAAACAAACAAAATCGGATATGTCTGTGCAATGGATTACACAGAAGTAAATAATGGACTTGATGCATATTATCTCGGAGCAAAAAGTGTTAATCCGGATATTGAAGTAAGTGCGACATATCTTAATAAATGGTATGCCCCTGCACTTGAAGGTCAGGCAACAAAATCGCTTATAGATTCAGGATGTGATGTTATAAGCCACCATGCAGATTCAACGGCTGGTGCCGTTACATGTCAGGAAAATGGTGCATTTTTCATACCATACAACAGTGATATGAGCAGTGCAGCACCGAATGCTGTTCTTACTTCTGTAAGATGGGATACATCATCTTATCTGATAATGGCGGTCCGGAATATACTTGACGGAACGCCGTCAAAGATTCCTGCTGACTATACAGGAACGCTTGAAAATGGAATGATTTATCTTGCAGATATAAATTATTCGCTGCTTGATTCTGATACGGCAGAAAAAGTAAAAAATGCAGTGGCGGATGCGGCAGCAGGCTTTGAAAACGGTACTAAACATGTATTTTGTGGTCCACTTTATAATCAAAGTGGAAAAGAGCTTGTAAAAGCAGGAGAAGTCTATATAGAACCCAAATCATCACCTACATTTGGAGAGGTTTTGCAGGGGATAGATATTAAAAAATAAAATTATTACTTTGCAAAGAAAGGCAGAATGGCTATGGAAGTTGTATTAGAGACAAAAAATTTATGCAAATCATTTGGAGCCGTAATGGTTAATGACAAAATAAATCTTACACTTCACAGAGGTGAAATAATGGCGGTTCTGGGTGAAAACGGTTCTGGAAAGACAACGCTTATAAATATGATTGGCGGAATATATTATCCTGACAGCGGTTCAATTTATTATGAAAATAAAAGAGTTGAAATACGTTCACCAAAAGATGCAGACAGGCTTGGAATTGGAGTTGTGCATCAGCATTTTAAGTTAGTTTCTTCTATGGATGCAGTAGAAAATATTGAGATTGCCCTTTCGGATAAAGAATATAAAAATAAAGCAGATATCCGTAAGAGAATAACTGATGTGGCAAAAAAGTATGGATTTACAGTAAATCCGGACAAAAAAATATGCGATATGTCAGTTTCCGAAAAACAGACAGTAGAAATAATAAAAGCAATAATAAAAGGTGCTAAGATTCTAATACTTGATGAGCCAACGGCAGTTCTTACACCACAAGAGAGCAGCAGCCTTTTTAATGTAATCCGCTCAATGAAAAAAGACGGCAAATCAATAATAATCATTACACATAAATTGCAGGAAGTTCTTGATATTTCTGATAATGTATACATTATGCGTAAAGGACGTTACATAGATACATTAAAGACAAGTGAAACAGACGAAAATGAGCTTGCCTGTAAAATGGTAGGAAAAACAGTCACATTGCAGATTGCACGTACATCTTACGAAAAGAAAAAAACAGTTCTTTCAGTGCACAACATAAGCTGTCTTTCTGATGATAAAACGGTTGGTCTTTCAGATGTTTCATTTGATTTAAAATCAGGAGAAATACTTGGAATTGCGGGAATATCAGGAAGCGGACAGAAAGAACTTTGTGAGTGTATAGACGGCATACGTGAAGTTACATCAGGAAAAATAAAATATTATGCCGAAGAAGGAAATTTTGATATAACCAATAAAAAACCAGAATGGCGAAGAAAAAATAAAACAGGATTTGGATTTGTTCCGGAAGACAGGCTGGGCATGGGGCTTGTAGGCGGAATGGGAATGACCGGAAACATGATGCTCCGTTCCTGGAAGAAGGGCAAGGGCGTGTTCGTCAACCGCAAGGATCCGAACGAGCTTGCCATGAACATCTGGAAGGAGCTGGAGGTCGTCACCCCCAGCACCAGCTTCCCCGTCCGCCGTATGTCCGGCGGCAACGTGCAGAAGGTTCTGGTGGGCCGCGAGATCGCGCAGGAGCCCGCCGTTCTGATGACGGCCTACGCCGTCCGTGGTCTGGATATCAACACCTCTTACACCATTTACAACCTGCTGACGGAGCAGAAAATGAAGGGCGTCGCCGTTGTCTACGTCGGCGAGGATCTGGACGTGCTGCTGGAGCTGTGCGACCGTATCGTGGTGCTCTGCGGCGGTCAGGTGTCCGGCGTTGTGGACGGACGCACCACCAATAAGATGGAAGTGGGCGCACTGATGACCCGCATGGGAGGAGGCAAGGCAGATGAATAAAAAAGGATCGCTCTTTCACATTTCCAAGCGCGATGCGCTGCCTCTGCCCAAGGCACTGCTGATCCGCGGCGGTATCCTGCTGCTGGCACTGGTGTTCTGCGGACTGATCACCACCCTGCTGACCGGTCAGGATCCCATCGCCGTCTACGGCACGATCCTCAAGGGTGCCTTCGGCACCTCCCGTAAAATCTGGGTCACCGGGCAGAATGTTGCCGTCTTGCTGGGTATCTCCTTAGCGGTAACGCCCGCATTCAAGATGCGCTTCTGGAACATCGGCGCCGAGGGGCAGACCCTGATTGGCTGCCTGGCCACCACCACCTGCATGATCCTGCTGGGCGGCAAGGTATCCACCCCCGTGCTGATCCTCATCTCTCTGGTGGCCGCCCTGCTGGCCGGCGCCCTGTGGGGCTTCCTGCCCGCCTTCTTCAAGGCCAGATGGAACACCAACGAGACGCTGTTCACCCTGATGATGAACTACATCGCCATGCAGCTGGCCTCCTACTTTATCATTATCTGGGAGGTGCCCAAGGGCGCCGGTAAGATCGGCATTATCAACCAGGCTTCCGAGGCCGGCTGGCTGCCCCGCATCGGCGGACAGGCACAGCTGCTCCCCATTCTGGTGGTGGCTCTGCTGACCGGCATGATGTACGTGTACCTTACCTACAGCAAGCACGGTTATGAGATCGCCGTCGTTGGCGAGAGCCAGCGCACCGCCAGCTATGCCGGTATCAAGGTGGATCGCGTGATCATCCGCACCATGGTACTCTCCGGCGC
>ENA-OPXC01001949-OPXC01001949.1-human-gut-metagenome-genome-assembly--contig:-NODE-1949-length-13200-cov-3.054545_pt1 | contig 13200 bp, 9 predicted proteins | sample MGYA00241512_ERZ502016 | MGnify/ENA primary metagenome ERZ502016 (study PRJEB25962, sample SAMEA2043043) | human gut metagenome | biome: human gut; feature: human-associated habitat; material: faeces...
AAGTCGCCAGACGCTCTTTGTGCGGTATTGCCTTATATCCTTAAATTTCAGATTTTCCATTGATAGCCTCCCATAAAGCTTTGAAATTCAGCTTTCAATATATGTCTTTTTAAGTTCTTCGGAAAAAGCTTTTTATTATTCTATTTACATTATATCATAGTTTCTTATCTTTTTCAATACGGAATTCGTTTTTTTACATATTGTACACATTCTAATTGCTTTATCAAGAAACATATATTGTATACTAAAAATAGTATACTTTCAGGAGGTATCATATGTTTTTTTCTGAAACTGACCTATCCGACTTCATCGAGGAAAATGACGTAAAATTTATTCGCATGACCTTTTGCGACACGTTTGGAAATATGAAAAATATTGCCATCATGCCACGGGAACTGCACCGTGCCATTACAGACGGCATTCCGTTCAATGCCACCGGACTGCTGGAGGCATCGCACCAGAACCTGCTGCTGAACAAGGAAGGGTTTCAGTTGAACATTTTGGACATCCTGGCACAAGACGAGCAGGCATTGTCGGCTTATCAGTCGGTATACCTTTCTTATAAGAAGGTAGCAAAGGAACTGGATGACTTCATCGCACAGGCTGAAAAGAGTCGTCAGGATGAAGATTATATCCGCTTTCAGCTGGAACAGTTGGAAGAAGCCGGACTGAAGGACGGAGAGCAGACAGAACTGGAACAGGAAGCGGAAACCCTGAGCCATGCCGAGGACATCAAGGCCGGACTCTATAAAGCCAGCCAGCTGATTAACGGCGAGGAAGGCGGTACGGTTTCACTGACCAAGGAGTGCATGCAGACTCTTCAGAGCCTGACACAGGTATATGCACCGGCTAAGGAATGGATGGAACGGCTGAACAGCTGCTACATTGAACTGAAAGATATTTCCCGCGAAATCGGCAATGCGGAGGAAGAAGTGGAATTCAATCCGGCACGTCTGGATTTTGTCAACGAACGGTTGAACCTGATTTATTCCTTGCAGCAGAAACACCGCGTGCAGTCGGTAGAAGAACTGATAGAACTGACGGAAAACTATCGCAGCCAGTTGAATGCCATCACTTCTTTCGACGACCGGATTGCAGAGCTGGAGGGAGAAAAGAAGAAATTGTATGCCGAGGTGCTACGTCAGGCCGAAAAGCTGACCGCGCTTCGTACACAGTCGGCACGGCACATTGAATCGCAGATGGAATCCTTGCTCATCCCATTAGGTATGCCTAACGTGCGTTTTGCCGTGGAACTGACTCCCAGAAAGGAACCCGACAGCAAGGGAATGGACAGCGTGACGTTCCTGTTCTCGGCCAACAAGAACGGGACTTTGCAGAACGTGGCTTCCATCGCTTCGGGAGGTGAAATTGCCCGCGTCATGCTTTCACTCAAGGCCATGATTGCCGGAGCCGTCAAACTGCCGACCATCATCTTCGATGAAATTGATACCGGTGTATCAGGTTCCATCGCAGAGAAAATGGCACTGATCATGCAGGACATGGGACGCCAGAACCGCCAGGTAATCAGTATCACTCACCTGCCCCAAATTGCCGCACGCGGAATTGCGCACTACAAGGTGTACAAGGAAGATACCGACACCGGAACCAACAGCCACATCCGCCGCCTGACGGATGAAGAGCGGGTGCAGGAAATTGCCTACATGCTCAGCGGTGCCACCCTGACAGAGGCGGCCGTGCAGAATGCCCGTGCCCTGTTAGGCTTTAAACAATAACAAGAAACAAACAAGACCATGATAGAAAAGAACGAAATGATTTTCGGCGTACGCGCCGTTATCGAGGCTATCCAGGCCGGAAAAGAAATTGACAAAGTATTAATCAAGAAAGACATTCAGAGCGACTTGTCGAAGGAGCTTTTCGCCGTGTTGAAAGATACGTTCATCCCCGTGCAGCGTGTACCGGTGGAACGCATCAACCGCATCACCAAGAAGAACCATCAGGGAGTGGTGGCTTTTATCTCGCCCATCACTTACCAGCGTACGGAAGACATCGTGCCTTTCTTGTTTGAGCAGGGAAAGAACCCGCTGCTCATCTTGCTGGACGGCCTGACCGATGTGCGTAATTTCGGAGCCATTGCCCGTACGTGTGAATGTGCCGGTGTGGATGCCATCATCATTCCGTCAAAAAACAGTGTCAGTGTCAATGCGGATGCCATCAAGACTTCTGCCGGAGCCTTGCATACCATTCCGGTGTGCCGCGAGAATAACCTGACGAATACCATCAAGTTCTTAAAAGACAGCGGATTCAAGATTGTAGCAGCCACAGAAAAAGGTGACTACGACTACACCAAGGCCGACTATCAGGGTCCAACATGTATCATCATGGGTGCGGAAGATACCGGTGTACCCTACGACCACCTGGCACTTTGCGATGAATGGATCAAGATTCCGTTGTTCGGCAACATCGAGTCACTGAACGTGTCCGTGGCAGCAGGTATCCTCATTTATGAAGCCGTGAAACAAAGAGGATTCGGAGAAGAATAAAACAATAAAACATACATACTACCATGAAAATAGGAAAAATTACTCTCGTGCTGACATGCTGTGGAATGGCTTTTCAGACCGGAATGGCTCAGGAACTTCCTAAGTGGGCCAACAAAGCCAGAAAAGCTGTGTTCTCTGTCATCACGTACAATAAGGAGAATCAGATTCTCAATACCGGAAACGGATTCTACATTGACGAAAACGGTACAGCCGTATCCGATTATACGCTGTTTAAAGGGGCCGAACGTGCCGTAGTCGTAACTGCCGACGGAAAGGAACTTCCGGTGGAATACATTCTGGGAGCCAACGATATGTACGACGTAGTGAAGTTCAAGACAGCAGCCGATAAAAAGACCGTAGCCTTACAGCCGGCATCCCGTCCGGGAGCGGTAAACGAAACGGTGTACGTACTTCCCTACTCTACACAGAAGGCGACTTCGGGCACACACGGCACCATTTCCAAAATCGATACCATCAGCAACAACTCTTTCTATTATACCCTGAATATGAAAACGGGAGAAAAGACCGTAAGTTGTCCGGTAATGAATGCAGAAGGAGAAGTTGTAGCACTGATACAGAAGAACAGTGACAAGGAAAGCACATCAAGCTATGCCATCGGAATAGGCTATGCAAAGAGCCTGTCTATCAACGCCCTTTCTGCCAACGATTTTACACTGAATACCATCGGTATCAAGAAAGGATTGCCGGAAGACGAATCTCAGGCACTGGTGTACTTGTACGTGTCTTCTTCTAACCTGTCAAAGGAAGAATACCTGAACCTGCTGAACGAGTTTATCCAGCAGTATCCTAAAAACAGTGAAGGCTATTCCCGCCGTGCCCTTTGTTACATGGGATACGGTGACGATGCACACTATGCACTGGCAGAAAAAGATCTGCAAACTATGGTGGAAGTGAACGAAAACAAGGGAGACGCATACTATAACCTTTCTAAACTGCTATATAATTATGTGCTTGGTCTCCAGGGAGCCAAACCGTATGGCGACTGGACCATGGAGCGGGCACTGAAGGAAATCAATACGGCCTTGGAAAACGACAAGCAGGGACTGTACTACCAGCTGCAGGGAGATATTTATTTTGCCATGCAGAAATATCCGGAAGCATTTGCCAGCTACGAAGAAGTAAACCGTTCACCGCTAGCCTCTGCCGCTTCTTTCTATGCCGCAGCCAAGACCAAAGAACTGATTGAAGGTGCTTCAAAGAAGGAAGCCATTGCCCTGATGGACAGTGCCGTGGCGAAATACAATCCTCCCTACGGAAAAGAAGCGGCTCCTTATCTGTACGAACGTGCCCGCATGAAAGCGGAAGACAAGCAGTTCCGCGAAGCAGTGGTAGACTACAATCTGTTCCACGATGCCATGATGGGTCAGGTATCGTCTGACTTCTATCTTATTCGTGAACAGACGGAAATGCAATGCCGCATGTTCCAGCAGGCCATCAATGACATCAACAAGGCCATTGAATTGGAGCCGAAGAACGCAGAATACTGGGTAGAAAAAGGAAGCGTACATTTGCGGGTAAACCAGCCGGAAGAAACGGTAAAAGCCTTGAACAAAGCCATTGAGCTGGATGCGAAAAACGCAGCTGCCTATCGTATGCTGGGTTACTGCCAGGTACAGCAGGGAAAGAAGAAGGAAGGTATGGCCAACCTGGAAAAAGCAGTAGAACTGGGTGACACCGTAGCCAAGAACCTGATTGAGAAATATAAAAAATAACTGACTGATATGCAGAACAGAGTCTGTCACCTTTTCGGCATCCGCTACCCCATCATTCAAGGTGGAATGGTATGGTGTAGCGGATGGAGACTGGCCTCAGCCGTGAGCAACGCCGGTGGATTGGGGTTATTGGGGGCCGGTTCCATGCACCCGGAGACCCTGCGTGAACACATCCGCAAGTGCAAGGCTGCTACCGACCAGCCCTTCGGAGTCAATGTACCGCTGATGTATCCGGAGATTGAAACCCTCATGGAAATCATTCAGGAAGAAGGCGTGAAAATCGTGTTTACGTCTGCGGGAAATCCCAAGACATGGACTTCCAAGCTCCAACAGGCAGGCATCAAGGTGGCTCACGTGGTATCTTCCAGCCGTTTTGCCATGAAATGTGAGGAAGCCGGAGTAGATGCCATTGTGGCAGAAGGTTTTGAAGCAGGCGGACACAACGGACGAGAGGAAACTACGACTTTCTGTCTGATTCCGGCCGTCAAAAAGGTGTGTAGTGTGCCTCTTATTGCAGCAGGAGGAATTGTTTCGGGTGAAGGTATCTTAGCCGCCGAAGCGTTAGGCGCAGAAGGAGTACAGATGGGTACCCGCTTTGCTCTGACGGAAGAGAGTTCGGCACATTTCAATTTCAAGGACCGTTGCCTGCGATTGAATGAAGGAGATACTCTTCTGACACTCAAGCAGCTTTCCCCTACCCGTCTGATTAAAAATGATTTCTACAAGCAGATAGAGGAGGCGGAACAGAAAGGAGTCTCAGTAGATGAACTGAAGGCTTTGTTGGGAAAAGGCCGGGCCAAAAAGGGAATCTTCGAAGGCGACCTCTACGAAGGAGAACTGGAAATAGGACAAGCCGCATCTCAGCTTCGCAAGTTACAGACGGTGGATGAGGTGATGAAGGAGCTGGTAGAAGACTACCGGACAGCACTTCGCCAGATGCAGGACAGACAGGGCTGGTGAATCTTTTGCATGCTAAGCACCGTAAGCTCTTACTTACAGACTTCAAGCGCAATAAATATCCTTTAAAATAAAAAGGCAAATGAAGATGACAGTGTAAAATCATCTTCATTTGCCTTTTTTATTATACACATTTCCTACTCGGGGAATAAAACACAAACCTGCTTTCTCGCAGAAATAAATCTGCGTCCACCAGAATCCGCTTCTTTTACTTATTGCGTTTCAGGAACAAAGAATTCGTAATGGTAGCGGGCAGTTCTTCCTGATAGTGGGTTACCATAATCAGGGTTTTATCCTTCCGCGCACAGAATGCCTCGATGACATCCTTCACCAGCCGGCGGTTACGCATATCCAGTCCGTGCAACGGCTCGTCCAGAATCAGTAGTTCCGGGTCTTTGACAAACGCACGGGCCAGCAGCACCATACGCTGTTCCCCGCTGGAGAGTTGCAGGAAACTACGGTCTTTCAGGTCAGCAATGCCGAAAATATCCATCCACCACACGCACGTATCCACATCCTTCTCCTGCGTCTTACGGTACAGACCGATGGAATCATGCAATCCGCTGGCCACAATGTCAATGGCCGGTAGGTTCTTCAGATAAGCGCGGTGCATTTCGGGACTCACATAACCGATGTGCTTCTTGATTTCCCAGATACTCTCGCCGCTACCGCGTTTGCGACCGAACAAAGAAATATCGCAGGCATAGCTTTGCGGATTGTCGGCGCAGATCAGGCTCAGCAAGGTAGACTTCCCAGCTCCGTTTTCGCCACTGAGCGCCCACTTTTCGCCGCATTTCACCGTCCAGTCGAGTTCTTTCAGAATCACCCGTTCTCCGTAACGGATACTTACCTTGTTCAAGTCTACGATATGCTCCGTGTGGAACAGGTTATCGGCATACGGCAAGTCCAGTATCCGCTGCCGTTTCTCCTCAGACAGCACATGAGCAGGGTCTGGTTCACGGTGTGCCAGATATTCCTGCAAAGTGATTTTCGGCCCGCAATGACGGTCTTCCACCGGTATCACATGTGTTATAAATGTCGGGATATCGTCTGTCTTCGACAAGACCAAAATTATCTGCAGGTTGGTCATTTCAGTCAGTTTTCCCAGCAATGTGTGCAGCAGTCCCCGAGTCCGCGCATCCAGTCCGATGAAAGGATTGTCCATAATCAGTACTCTCGGACCACTCAACAAGGTCTTGGTCAGCTGAAACTTGCGGAGCTCCCCGCTCGACAGCAGAATTATATGTTTGCTTAGCATTTCCTCAATACCAAACAAATCGTACAGCGCTTTCCGCAGTTGTTCGTCCTTGCAGGGAGGAAGCAAATCGGCTACGATAGGCGTATCGTCCAGGTCCTGCGAATTCCAGCGCTGCTGGTAATAATAGTTCCCGTCGGCATCCCCGTACGAGTCACGGAAGGTGATGTATTTGATGTTGTCACAAGCCATCTTCGATTCCGAAGGCGAGAAGTCGTATTTCACTTCATTCATCAGCAACGGATAGCGTCCGGTAATAGTGTCTACCAGCAGACTTTTTCCGCCACCGTTCGGTCCCACGATGGCCACATGTTCTCCTGCCGCAATCTGCAAGTTCACAGGCTCTTTCATCCGGTACAACGGATGACGAGTCACTCCGTTCTCAATTGTAATTACATGCTGCATTGTCTTTCTCTGTTTTTATTTTGTTCCTTTAAGTAGTTGTTCTCTTGGTTTATTGATGCACAATCATGGCCGTACGAGGCGATACCACCAGTTTGTTACCGGTCAGCGTGCCCAGTCCCAGCACATTGTCTATGCGTCCGTCACGACAGGCTATCCAGTAACGTCCCTCAGGTACGTCAATCTGCACGGGTTCCGTACGGGCATTGAGCACCACAATCGTATTCAGCCATGAATCACCCGCCGGACTTCCCTTGATACGAAAAGCCACCACATTGCTTGCCGGTACCGACAAAAACTCCAGGTGTTTGGCAATCAAATCCGCATCGCCCATACGGAAAGAAGGATGTGCCTTTCGCATGGCAATCAGGCCCCTCACATAATCAAAGAAATCACGCTGCGAAGTCTTCCGCCCCCAGTTGATGGCATTGATTGCGTCCGGGCTCTTGTATGAATTGGCCACTCCCTGCTTGTCGCGCAGAATCTCGTCACCTGCATACCAGAACGGAATGCCCTGCGAAGTGAATACTGCCGTAGCAGCCAGTTTGGCCAAGGCGTTCATCTCTAATGCAGAAAGTCCCGGCAACGTCGTCTTCAGACGGTCGGCCAGACAAAGGTCATCGTGACAGCTCACATAACTGATCATCTGTTCGGGTTGTGCAGCCCAGAAAGCCGGAACGGTAGATTCCTTGTCGCTGACCAGTTGCGGATGTGCAATTCCTCCCGCCAGCCCGAACTTCACACCGGCGGCGTATCCCATGCGTCCGATGACAAAAGCTCCCTTGGCATCGTTTCCCCACGGACCACGCAGGCTGTCGCGCATTTCATCACAGAACATGCCAATGTGTGGCAACTGGGCCGCATGCTTCTTCATGGCCAGCAGACTATCCGGCAGTTGCGGCTTACCGGCTGCCCAGCCTTCTCCATACATGCATATTGTAGGATCAATCTTGTCGAGTGCCTTACGGATGGCATTCATGGTCTCGATGTCATGAATCCCCATCAGGTCAAAACGGAATCCGTCTATGTGATACTCTCTGGCCCAATAGCAGACTGACTCTATCATGAAACGCCGCATCATCGGCCGTTCGCTGGCCGTTTCATTGCCACAACCCGATGCGTTGGCCCATTTCCCTTCCTCGTCCGTGCGATAGAAATATCCCGGAACAGTCCGTTCAAAGTTACCTCCTTTCGTGATAGCCGTGTGATTATACACCACGTCCATCACCACCCGAATACCTGCCCGATGAAGTGCCATGACCATCTGCTTGAACTCACGGATGCGCACTTCGGGCTGATAAGGGTCGGTAGCATACGAACCTTCCGGCACGTTGTAGTTCTTCGGGTCATATCCCCAGTTGTACTGCGGTTTGTCGAGCTTGGTTTCGTCCACCGAAGAAAAGTCAAACGAAGGCAACAGCTGTACGTGCGTCACACCCAACTCCTTCAAATGGTCAATGCCCGTTTTCTCGCCCAAATACGTATGCGTTCCTTCCTCCGTCAAAGCCAGGAACCTTCCTCTGTTCCGGATGCCGGAGATGGTATCGATAGAGAAATCACGATGGTGCAGCTCATAAATCACCATGTCGGAGAAGCGTTTCAGCGGCGGACGCTTGTCTTCGTTCCACCCCTCCGGATTCGTCTCCTTCCAGTCGATAACGGCTGCACGGTCGCCGTTCACTCCTACAGCCTTTGCCATGAGTCCGGGTGTATCTCCCTGCCATACATCGTCTATCTTGACATTGAACGTATAGAACTTTCCTTTCAGGTCTTCGTCCACGCGAACCTGCCATAAACCATCGGATGCCGGTTCCATCTTCACCATGCGGTAGGCAGAACCTCCCTGTCCTTTTTCGTACAGCAGCACCCGCACTTCCTGAGCCGAAGGAGCCCAAAGCGAGAAGCGGGTTGAAGCTGGCGTGTAAGCCATTTCCACCCATTCCCCCTCGTACACCGGATATTCATCAAACGGCGTACTGGTATGCTGCTGTGAAGAAGTACATCCGGTAGCCACAGCCACGGCCGACATCACTACAAGCTGTTTCAAATTCATGGTTATAATCTCCTATTTCTTTATGCGTCCCGGATTCTTGGCGATAAAGTCCTTCCAGCTGGAATAGGCTTTCGGCATTTCCGGACGTCCCATCTGCAAATAATGGCAATAAGCCGCTCCCAGTGCATCCGTCGCATCCATAAAAGGGCCCATTTCCGAGTCGGGTATGTGCAACATACGCTTCAGCATATCGGCCACCTGCTCCTTGCTGGCCTGCCCGTTGCCGGTAATAGCCATCTTGATTTTCAGCGGGGCATATTCCGTCACAGGAATGTCACGCGTCAGTGCGGCCACGATGGCTACCCCCTGTGCACGTCCTAACTTCAGCATGGACTGCACGTTCTTCCCGAAGAACGGAGCCTCAATGGCCAGTTCATCCGGAAGATACGATGAAATGATGCCCTGTACCCGTTCGTAGATATGCTTCAGTTTCAGGTACGAATCGGTGCATTTACGCAGGTCGATGACGCCCAAGGTCATCACTTCCGGCTTGACACCCGTCACCTTCAGCACTCCGTATCCCATGATGTTCGTACCAGGGTCGATGCCGAGAATGATTTTTTCCTTGACCGGCTGTATCACCTTATCACCTCCATTAATGTGGGGAAACCGATAACCTTATCCTTGAACACCTTCATCATTTCCGCATTCAGTGTCGCCCCCTGCTTTACGTGCCAGCGGTGCAGTGCAGCACTGTCTTCCACTTCCCACTGAAGTGAGAAACATTCACTGTCCTGTTCCTTATGGCTCAGGATACGCAGAATACGGGGATTCTTCAGCTCACCCAGATTTTCCACTTCGGGAATGTAATATTCATTCAGCCAGATTACAAAGTTACGGGCATCGCCCATCTCTACATGAAAAGTAGTATTATAAATCAGCATATATTTTTCTGTTTTAGTTTGATGACAAAATTAAAAAATCCGGTGCATATAATCAGGAATACCGGCGCGGATAACGGAACAAGATGCTCAGTATGGCTACTACGCCCAATGTCATAGGATAATACAGGTAACCGATAATGTTGATGGGCGACAGACCGGAAAGCTCGGCCGCAATCAATAGTTGCGCTCCGTAAGGAATAATACCCTGAATGACGCACGAGAACGTATCCAGAATGCTGGCGCTCTTCCGCTTGTCTACCCGGAACTGCTCGGCAATGTCGTTGGCCAGCGGACCTACGGTAATAATGGCAATCGTATTGTTGGCCGTACAGATATTGGCCAGACTTACCAGGGCCGCAATACTCAGTTCCGCCCCACGTTTACCCTTTACGTGCTGTGTCAGGCGGTGCAGCACATAGTCCACTCCCCCGTTGAAACGTATCAGTTCCAGCATGCCTCCGGCCATCAGGGTCACGATAATCAGCTCTCCCATGCCCGTCATACCTTTTCCCATGGCACCAAACCATCCGAACACATCAAACGTGCCGTATGCCATGCCTACGATACCCGTAGAAATCAGTCCCAGCAACAGCACCAGCAGTACGTTGACGCCCGCTACTGCGGTTCCCAGCACAATAATGTATGGAATCACTTTCAACCAGTCTACGTGAGGAATATTCTGTGCTACTTCAATGTGGCTGCCGTAGATAATATAATAGATGAACACAAGCAAGGCAGCCGGAAAAGCAATCAGGGAGTTCACCCGGAATTTATCGCGCATCACGCACCCTTGTGTACGGGTGGCTGCAATGGTCGTATCGGAAATAAAGGACAGGTTATCGCCGAAAAAGGCACCGCCCACTACTACTGCCGTCATGAAGACCACGCTGACATCCGTCTTGGCCGCGATACCGGCAACCACAGGAACCAGCGCGACAATGGTACCGACCGAGGTACCGATGGAAAGGGAAATGAAGCACGATGCCAAAAAGATTCCCGCCAGCAGCAGATTGCCCGGAAGCAGCCGCAAGGTCAGGTTTACCGTCGCATCGATAGCCCCCATGGCCTGAGCCGACTGTGCAAAGGCCCCCGCCAAGATGAAAATCCATATCATCAACATGATGTTCTTGTTGGCCGCCCCTGCGGAGTATTGCAACAAGCGGTCGTTCAAGCTCAGTCCTTTCGTCGTAGCCACGGCATAAATGGAAGACACCATAAAAGCTACGGTAATCGGAATTTTATAAAAATCATTGATGAGCAGGGAAGTCACCAGATACAGGCATAAAAATACCACCAGCGGACTCAGGGCCCACGCATTGGGTTTGTTCACAATGGGAGTCAGTTTCTGAAAATTCATTCTTTCGCTACTATTTTTTATTCAGTCGGCAAAGATACGAATAAAATTAGATACATCGAGAATTGCAGCCGCAGAACCGCATCTACAGGCCTGAAATTAATCAATGACGTCCTGTCCCAAACGGAAGAAATTCTTGCCAAATTGTCTATTCCCTCAAAAAAATGCCAAAGAATGAAAAGAAATCGGACAACTTTTATTACTTTTGCGCACATTGTGTCAAACATTGTGCAATTTGAAAATGGAAATACAAGACAGTTTTATACAACTTGTTGAAGAAAGCATCCGCGCCAACTGGGACCGTGATGCACTGACAGACTACAAAGGAGCTACGCTGCAATATAAAGATGTAGCCAGAAAGATAGAAAAAATGCATATCCTGTTCGAACATGCAGGAATCAAAAAAGGGGATAAAATCGCGCTGTGCGGGCGCAACAGTGCAAACTGGACGGCTACCTTCCTGGGCGTCGTTACTTACGGGGCAGTAGCTGTGCCCATCCTTCACGAATTCAAGGCCGACAACGTACACCATATTGTCAATCACTCGGAAGCACGTATGCTTTTCGTAGGCGATCAGGTGTGGGAGATGTTCAACGAAGCGGCCATGCCCAACCTGGAAGGAATCATCGAACTGAAGAATTTCGACCTGGTGGTGTCACGTTCGGAGAAGCTGACGTATGCACGCGAGCACCTGAACGAGGAATTCGGAAAGAAATATCCCTGCCGCTTCCGTGCCGAACAGGTTTCCTACCGTCGGGAAGAACCGGAAGAACTGGCTGTCATCAATTATACCTCGGGGACTACCGGCTACTCTAAAGGAGTGATGCTTCCCTACCGTAGCATTATTTCAAACATCGTACACATTGACCAGAAAGTGGGACTGAAAGCGGGCGACAGCATCGTGTCCATGCTTCCGCTGGGACATATCTTCGGACTGGTGTTCGACTTCCTTTACGGTATCACCAAGGGAGCACATCTGTGGTTCCTCACCCGTATGCCGAGCCCGAAAATCATTGCAGAATCGTTTGCTGTAATCCGTCCGCGCGTCATTGCCTGCGTGCCGCTGATTGTGGAAAAGATTTTCAAGAAAAACATTCTCCCGAAAGTGGACAACAAGCTCGGAAAGCTGTTGCTGAACTTACCTATCATCAGCGATAAAATCAAGGAACAGATTCGTCAGCAGGCCATGGAGGTGTTCGGCGGAAACTTTATCGAAATCGTAATCGGAGGAGCACCGTTCAATCCCGAAGTGGAAGCCTTTCTGCGTAAAATCAACTTCCCCTATACCATTGCATACGGTATGACGGAGTGTGCACCGCTCATCTGCCACAGCCGCTGGGATGAGATTCTGTACACTTCGTGCGGAAAGACCGTGGCCAACATGGAAACTAAGGTAATTTCGGAAGACCCTGAACGGATTCCGGGTGAACTGGTGTGCCGGGGTATGAACGTCATGTTAGGATACTACAAGAACGAAAGTGCTACCGCACAGACTATCGACAAGGACGGCTGGCTGCATACTGGCGACATGGCCATCAAGGATGCGAATGGAAACATCTTCATCAAGGGCCGTTGCAAGAACATGCTGCTTACTGCTTCCGGACAGAACATCTATCCGGAAGAAATTGAAGCTCGCCTGAACAACATGCCTTACGTGAACGAGTCGCTGGTGATTCTCAAAGAGAACAAGCTGGTAGCGCTGGTTTATCCGGACAATGAAGACGCCTTCTCGCAAGGAATGAACAAGAAACAGCTGGAGGAAGCGTTGGAGTTGAACCGCATCGAACTGAACAAGGTACTTCCGGCTTACTCGCAGATTACGCAGGTGAAGCTTTATCCGGAAGAATTTGAAAAGACAGCCAAGAAGAGCATCAAGCGCTTCTTGTACCAGTAAAAAAACGGACATAAAAAACGCCTTTGCGTTTGAACTAAAACGCAAAGACATTTCAGATAAAACGCAAGTACGTTTGAAGTAAAACGCATTTGCGTTTTGTTTTAAACATAAAGGTGTTTGAAGTGTACTGAAAATAGTTGTCAGTTTGAAGATTAATTCCTGACAAA
>ENA-OPXC01001954-OPXC01001954.1-human-gut-metagenome-genome-assembly--contig:-NODE-1954-length-13174-cov-2.255965_pt1 | contig 13174 bp, 20 predicted proteins | sample MGYA00241512_ERZ502016 | MGnify/ENA primary metagenome ERZ502016 (study PRJEB25962, sample SAMEA2043043) | human gut metagenome | biome: human gut; feature: human-associated habitat; material: faeces...
ATATACAACCACGCCATCGGCAACAGCCTGCCACAATAGACGCTGGCGCTCAATGCGCCGCGTCCTGCGCTGCTCCTGTTTGAGCGTTGCTGATAAGCTCATCAAGGATTTGTTTTGCTCGTTGATTATCTGATCTGAGCTCGTCAACGAGCTTTTGGCAGTCGCTAACTCCTGCTTTAGCTGACTGATTGAGCTGCTCTGCTCTGTCAGCCCGCTGCTCTGCCCGCTCAACAGCTCCTGCAGCTGATTTAACCGCTGCTCCTGCCTGTTGATTAAGCTCTGTAGCTCGGTTAACTTGCTGAGCGGCACTCTGACCATTATCTCCTGCCGGGGAGCCACTACGTCCGCATCCGCCGCTGAGCAATAGCCCGGCAAGGCAGATAAGGCCAGCGATAATGAGAGCATAACAGATAACCTTAACCTCGCGCTCGCCATGCATGTCACTCTCCCCTCTCTGTGATGTAATCAGTAATGCCGCGTGCGATGGCGCGGGCCAGCTCGTCCTGCTGGTTAATCAGCATCCGGCAATCAGCATCGTTGGTAATAAATCCCATCTCGACGAGGACAGCAGGCATGTGGGTGGAGTTAAGGACGATAAGACCGGGACGAGCTTTGACGCCTCTGTCTACCGTGCCTAAGCTGCCAGTGATTTGACGGAAGATGCATCCCGCCAGCGTATCGGCAGGGCTCCACTTGTCATACACGAGCACCTCGGTACCCTGTGCTGCAGGCGCTGCAGCGTTACAGTGCAGGCTGATAAAAACATCAGCAGCCCATCTGTTGGCGCTGAGGCATACGTTGGTATAGTCGGGGTCCTCGCCGGCAAGGTTGTTACTCTGTACGGTCTTGACCTCGCAGCCGGCGGCCGTCAGATAGCTGCCTGCCAGTGCGCCTACATCACGCGCTATATCAGCCTCGGTAACGCCATAGCCACGATTGACAGCGCCGGGGTCGATTCCAGGATGATGGCCGGGATTTAAAAATACTCTCATAATTAATCAGCTCCTTTCCGGCCGGCAAACAGCTAAATTTGAGCTGCTCACTGGCCGTTTTAAGTGTACTTACATTTTTCAGCGGATTTCCGCAAGTATATTTTTTTAGATACGTTTTTTCTTAATGGTATCAATCAAGCCTTGCACAGCCTCTACACCAGCAGCGTTAAGGTTCTCCACGATGCTCAGCAGCTCGGTGGCGGTCAGATAGCCGATGATGGTGCTCACAGCCCATGCAGGTTTAGACAGCTCCACCATGATAAGGTCAGCCGTGGCAGCAGCCATTACACAGACAAGGTATACGGCGATTTTGCCTAAAAATCTGTGTTTCATCACTTCGCTTTTGATTTCCCCTGCCTCGCGGGCGCGCTTAATGCCAATAACAGATTTTAAAAAGCCTGGGTCGGCCACACCCTGAGCCTTAAGATACTCATACGAGATTGCCACCCATTTGGTAAAACAATCCACAAAAACAAGCAGGCTGAAGGCGTAAAACAAAATTGCGTGCTTATGCAGCAATAACACCATGATAGCGGTCGCGGCCGCCTTATAGCTCCAGCCGGTGCCTAAGGTTTTGCCTGCGGCCACCACCGAGTCAAAAAATAATTTGTAATTCATTCTGTCCCTCCCGTTCCCTTATAATAATAGCAATATATTATAAGGAGTGATTAATTTGCAAAAACGATTAAAATTGCCAAACGGTTTTGGCAGCATCAGTTATTACGGCGACAAACGCCGACGGAAACCATACGTCGCCAAAAAATATATTGGCGGCAAACAGAAACCCATTGGTTACTTTGAGAGCTACGAGGCGGCCCTCTCGTACCTCGTTGCGTATAATCGAGATCCATCATTATTTAATGCCTCCGAGATAACATTTGCTGAGGTGTTCCGGCTCTGGTCGGCCGAGCATTACCCTAAAATTGCCAAGAGCACACAGGGTAATTATGATGCAGCTTATCGCCATTGTCAGGCTATCCACACGGCCAAATTTGTCAAGCTGCGGCTGCAGGACCTGCAGGCCATCATCCATGATATGAGTGCTGCCGGCATCGGATACGCCAGCCAGAAGAAATGTAGGCAGCTCATGCATAACCTCTATACCTACGCCAGCAAATACGAGATTATACCAGCGACGGCCGATGCCTCACGCTTTGTCGATATTGACCGCAAGATTACCAAATATCCTAAAAAGCCGTTTAATACACGTCAGCTCAACCGCGTTAAAAAGCTGGCCGAGAGCGATGAGCCGTTATCCTGCTGGGCGCAGGTTGTTGTGATGATGATATATGGCGGGCCGAGGACGAGCGAGTTTTTGTCCGTCCTCAAATCGGACGTTAAGCTAAAGCAGCGCTACTACATCATACGCGACAGTAAGACCGAGGCTGGTAAAAACAGAGCTGTGCCCATCAGCCGCAAGGCTCTACCCTACTTTAAGGCTTGGATGGATAAGCCAGGCAAAACGCTCATCACGGTAGATGATGGCGTTGCTCTGTCCTATCATCGCTTTAGGACGCGATTTGACAACGTCATGGACGCGACTAATTGTCATCACACGCCGCATGAGTGCCGCCATACCTGTGCCACGATGCTCGACAACGCCGGAGCTAACGAGACGGCCGTCAAGCGTATCTTAGGCCACGCCAGCCAGGGCGTGACAAAAGGCGTGTACACGCATAAGAGCATGCACGAGCTCAAAAAGGCTATCGATATGATATAGGCTGTGTTGCTAACGTGTTGCTTATCCGGTAGGCGCTGGCGCTGACAAACCTTACAGCATCGAGGGCTTGATGTTGCTAACGTGTTACACGTTGGCCGACATCGGTCTGATGCACCCTAAACGCCGTCACAGTAAGGGTTTGAGCGATTTTAGAGGTTGAGAGTAATCGCCTCAACCTCAGCAACAGTCGTCGCCTGCTCTACCTTGTCCTTAGCCTCGCGATAGGCTATATGTAATGTGTTTGAGCGTCGAGCAACGGACGCGACAACAGCGCGTAAATCGTTGGCTGTTACCTTAACATCGGCGTTATCTGCCGTAGTCCAATCAATAGATGCATCAGCTCCCTGCACATCAAGAGCGATAATAGCAGCATTGATACGCTCACGAGCTTTATCATCGTAGTCATAGCTATTGCCGTTATAGGTAATAGGCTCAACCTCTTTGCTGTCACGCTCAGCTTTAAGATCTGCGATTTTAGCAGCTTTAACTTCGTCAAGAGTGCGTTCTGGAGCTGTCAGCGTTGCGCCTTCAGGTAATGGGCCAAGCTCTTTCATTTCTCTTGCAGGAGCGCTGTATTTGTCCTCTGGCAGCCAATATTCTTTTTTGCGATTATCCTCTACCACATCCCATGTTTCGCCGTTCCAGATGGGCACACAGCCGTCTTTAACAGCAGGTTTATCCCATGTTGCGTTGGCTGGCAGCAGGTAGATGTCTTTACCTGCTCTCGCGGATTCCAATGGGTCAAGCTGTGCGTTGACCTCAGATTTATATTCTTTTGTTTTTTCGTCAAATAAATATGCTTTTTGCATGATTTAATCATCCTTTCTTAAAATGTGCAGCGGGGAAATACATTGCGGCGGGATTGCCAAATTTCAAGGGAACGTTTAACACTGATTATGCTAGCGCGACAGGACACATAACAGCTCAAAGCGTTGTAGTCAGTAAAGGTATTAGCGCTACTACAAGTCAAAACACTGATGAAACAGTTACTATTGACTTGTCAAAAGCAAGCAGTATTTACGGCAATAGTTCAACTGTACAGCCTTCTGCTATTGCCGTTAAAATGCTTATCAAATATTAATATTTGATGCAAAATTTACAGCTGAGAGCAGCGGGCTGGACAGTGTCTGATTTACCATACACAGGGTTGGATTTGGAAGCGTCAAATTGCCATGCATGACAATACTGCAGTCCATCATCGGCTCTATCTGATGTAATATTGCTTGATGCTAAGTTGCCTAAATACACTGCGCCATGCCAGCCCAATAAATCAGCATTAGCATAGCCAATGTTATCGTCGTACTTAGCGGCAATATTCGGCAGTCCCGATTCTCGATAACTCCCCGCTGCACGCTTAGTATTTAATTAAAAATATAGTTGTCAATGCTGCTGGCTGAATTGTGGTAGAGTTGCCGTATGCAGAGTTGGATTTACTAGCATCAAAGAGGATTCTATCTTCCTGGCGCAGAGCAGATGTACTTTGTGCCGTGTTAGCATTATCGCCAATCTCACTGATGATTAGCATAGCTCCTGTGCTGTTATGTAGCATAGTACCATCTCTCCACCCACGGATGTCAAAACTACCTGTAATATTCGGCAGACCAGCTTCTCGGTATTTCCCCGCTGCTCTGTTAGTATTTTAGTAAAAATTTTATGGTGCAAGCAGCAGGCTGAACTGTGATGGAATTACCGTACAAATCGTTGCAAGCTTTAGCATCAAATTTTACTCTCCACATTGGAACATAGTCGTCGTTAGAATTAACTTGATTAGCTTTTTCGTTGCTTGTGTTTCCTGCTAGTTTTGACTGTTTAAACAAATTATTATCGCCCCAAATTGAAGTTAAATTTTGGTAGCTAATACTTCTACAGTCAAAATGCCCTGTAATATTCGGCAAGCCAGCATCTCGGTATTTCCCCGCTGCGGAACTGCCCTCCAAAAATCTGTCAATCAAATTTGGCAGGGTGAAAGTAGTTTTTCCGTCACCCTCACCGTATGTAGTGCCGATTACATTAAACAGTTTTTTGTAAGTTGTGCGGCTTACTTTTGAGCCGTCACAGAGCAGGAATCCGCTCGGGATGGTGCTCCCGGCAAAAGCAAATATCATTCCAGTTAAATCACCGCCAACAAAAGCTTGCATCGCTTCCCTGTCCCTTGCAGGTGTCATGAATTTAGATGTATTGGTGCCGGCTTCCGCTTCAGCCTTACTAGCAAGGTTAGCAGTATGTACCGAGGCGGCACTGTTATGTTTGCCGATAGCTGCACTGTGTGCATCAATATCATCGTTATGATTTTTTATACTAAGCTGCACATAGCCCATCGTAGCCAATGCTCCAGCATCAATCTCCGCAACGACATTATCAGTGTTGTTTGCTGATACGTAGACCGCAAATTCCTGGCTCACAACAGTTGCACCGCCTTCTGCCGGCAGATAGTCAGGCGCACTGTCATTTGCTACAAGGTACAAAACCTCACCTTTGTCCGGGTCTGTAGCAAACACGCCGAGCTCGCGCACGTAATAACCGGCTGCTAGGCCTGTGTTGCTGATAGTTGCGCTTAATTTACATGTGCCGTCATTCTGCGCCTCAATCGTCGCAATACCTACATTTTGTTTCGGCGTTACCAAGTCTCGCAGCTCCTCCATCTGCTTGCCTTCTGGCAGAACACCACTGCCCAGTTTTAATTTTGTGATAACAAGCTTAGTGCCGGCTTCTACCTTAGCCTGCAGTTGCCTGCCCTGTTGTGTTAAGATTAATCCGCTCCAGTTTGGCATAATGTCACTCTCCTTTGTTGTCTTACTGCATTACCAACGTATATGTTGGCGTGTATAGCAGGTATAGTAAATTCTGATGGATGGATATGAACTGATTTGTGTACCCACATCGCTTTAGCCATATATATTGTTGCCATCAGTTCACGGTAAAAACTTAGGCCATCCAGCCAGCTGCGAGTATTTTTTGTAACCTGTATCGCACGTTCCAAATTATCTATAACCTTTTCGTCCGGCACGCCTTCTTCAATAAGGCGCACTTGAAAATGATACGGCTCGCCATCATACTGGAACCACTCAAACACTCTAGCCGTGCGAAAAACTGCCGTACAGACCTCTTCAACTGCTGCCGGTGTACCTTTGTAGCGATGCCAGGCAATAGCGTTGCGTACCAGTGTACGCTTTTTTTCAATATCGGCCTGATAATCGTAGAAATCTACGTGATATTGCCACGCAAGCTCATCAATCAGCGCCTCCGACAGCTCATCTAACCTAGGCAAAAGCAAGATAAGCTCAGTCTGGCGGTTGATGTGCTGCAGTTTGGCGCTTATAGCCTTAGCAATATCCTGTACCGTTTTGTCGCTGGCAATAGAGCTGGGCAAAATCTGCTGTAGGCAATTGTCTTTAAGCTCAAGCATCTTCCAGTCCTCCCAATTCAGCTTTCGTATTGCTGCAGATTGCTACCTGTGTTGGCGTAAGCTTAGCATATACCGGAGCAGTAACTGTAACACGCTTAGCGCCTGCGGCCATAATCCTGGCGATAAGTTCGGACGGATTAACATCACGGCCTAGCTTAGATTTTTGCCATTGAACATAATCTGTTACCGCATTATTAACAGCACTTTGAATAGCACTTGCCTGCGTCTCATTATCACGGTCAATGTAATAGCTTACATCAATCGTATAATTTACCGTCTCAGGCGCCAGTACAGTCACCTTGTCCGTCAGTGGACGTACGCGCTTGTCATCCAGTGTTGCTTTGACCTGGTTGAGCAACTCCTCGCCAGGCAGCTCGCCACCAGTTAACAACGGTCTGACCTCTACGGTACCGGTGGAAGGCGACCAGACAGTTACGTCAGCTATCTTTGCAGATGCACGCTTAGCGTGATAGATATACGCGCCATCAGGTCCGGCCGTGCTAAAGCGCTCAGGAGCGCCGTGGATATCCTCGCGATAGCTATCATCGGTCTGCGCATCAGCGCCACCCTCAGATGTTGTAATGTTGGCCACGCTTGCCACATATGGTGCCGGATCAACCAGTGTTTTAAGCTGTCCGGCTATATAACCGTTGCCTTTAGGCCCAGTCTCTAAACATGTAGCGCTGCCTGTTCCGCTGGTCTGGCCAGCCTTGATGATTATCGTGGCATCAAGTGCAAAAAACACGTTATCACCAGCAGTAAACCGCGTGCCTGCAGGAATAATCGTGCTGTTTCCCAGCTCAGCAGATAATGTTACCAGCATCGTTGTCACTGCGGCCGTTGCCGGTATGCGTTCTACGCCAACCAAGGCGCCGAGATGGTCCAGTTTATTGCCATTAGCATACCTAAGAAGATTTTGCTTGCCAGTCTCATTGATTTTATTGAGCAGCAGGACAATTACCGCTGCAATGGTCAATAAAAATAACCGCACAGGGTCGCCTTTAGCCAGGCTCCTGCCGGTTATATTTTCATATTCACTCAATATGTAGCTTTCAACTTTTGACGCATCCGCATCAACGAATACTATCTCAGGCAAGCTTTTTAATTTACTCGTCATCGTTAATCATCACCTGCACTTTCGGAATTAACACGCCACTATCGGTACCAGTAATAGTGATACCGGTTACAGTTACGCGCGGTTCATAGGTTTTTATGGCCATGATTATTGCAGACTGCAGCTGTGCCTGAGCGGTGTTCATTGGCTTATCCAACATTTCCGCGTCAAAGCCAAAATCACGGTCCAACGGCACAGAATATTTTGTAGTAGTAATTATTGTACGCAGATTTTGCAGGATTTCCGCAACTTCTGATGCCGGCGCAAAATCAATACCTTGCACTGGCTGAGCTAAAACATCGTAAATCATAGTATTTTCAGCCCTCCTGCGTATTCTTTCAGCGTTACGCTTACTTTAGCACTCATAATGTTGCCAAACTTGCCCCAGAAGGAAATGCTTTCATCCAGGCTTTCAATCACCCACATGTTATCCGTAATCAATTTACCACCGACAACCAAGGGAAAATATTTGCCTGTGTCACGCATCTTGCGCAGTTTTTCAAGCTCCTTAGACGGGTTTATGCCCTGATCAGCACGCAGCTGCATAGAAAAGCTAATCTTCTCCACATCAGGACCAATAAATTCCAGCACCGGCTTATCCCCGATAATATCATGCTGCGCCCAGCGCCCTGTGCTGCCACGACCATAATCATCAAATGTACGGATATAATGGCTAGATACGATAAATGGTATATCTGCCATGAAACCTACAAGCATAATATCAACCTCCTATCATTACATTACTGCTCCCCACCGCCACACTCCCACCACAGCTTACGCTGTCCCCTATTCTGCCAGCAGCCTTGCCATTGATATAAACACTGACGCTCCCGCTGGCAATCACACCGCTATGCGTCGGATGCGCTACACATCCATGCGGTGCGTAGCTGTCACCAACGCGGCCAGCGCCTTTGCCATTAATGATAACATCAGTGCTTGCTGTAACAAGCGCTGTAGGCGCGCAAGCATCGTGGCCAGTGTCATTGTCACCTAAGCGTGTTGCCTTTGGCATGGTAATCACCTCCTTTCGCCTGTTTTTTGGTATAGAAAAAGCCGCTTACTTCTGTAAGCGGCCTGAGAAAAGCCTAAGCATTTTAATTTATTATTAGCGTATTCGAATCATAGAACCTAAAACATTCATCAAAGTATAAACAACACAAATTACTAATATAAATATTCCTATTATACTTCCCGTAGAAACCAATAATTTGTATACTCCTTCCAACCATCCATACTTGATCAAAAAATAAATTACAATATCACCAAAAAATAATAAAGCTAATAGCATATTTACCCAAAACACATACGGCAGTCGTTTTTTTATTCTATTTATGCCACAACAATCATGGTGGCACTTATGTTCTTTTAATGAACAATCCTCTCCTTCACTAGCTGTAGGACAAAAAGTATATATAGAACGCTCCATAATCCTAGCAGCCATATACACAAGCAAAAACACCGTATTGAAAAGGACAAAACCAGATACACAACTAACAGCAATAATTCTATATATAGAGGCAGAATTAATACTTTTTAAAATATCACTAAAAAAACTTGTTCCACCCCAAGATGCTATCATTATAGCAGCAAACACACTAAGAACAGTAATGGATTCTGCTCTCATGGAATCCATTTTTTCTTTTGCAACATCAATTGATGATTGCATCTCATCTTTTATCATATTAGAAGCTTCTTTTAGTTCTTTGTTTTGTTCAGCTAGTTTTTCACTAAAACTTTTATCAAGATTTGAGAGTGCAGTATTAATAGTCTTATATTGACTAATAGCATTATTCAAATATCCTATTCTTGCTACTTCCAACATAACATGATCATATAACTTAGTAAATTTATCTAAAGATATATCATCATTGTTACGTATTTCAGATTGATTAAGGAGATGATCATAAACAAAGTCTAAATTAGCAGTCAAAAATTCTAAACTGCTATCATCATTATTTAGTATTCTTTTTTCAATCGTTGCGAAAATTTGCGAATAAGAATGTCTGAAATCATCGGAATATATTTTAGAAAGTCTGATAACTATTTCCGATATACTATTTTCATCTATCATCGTTGATGATAGATGAACTAATAAATCATTTAATTGATTTTGTCTATCATTTTTTCGCATCTGCTCAATCTCTTTCCGCTTCTTTCATAATCAACTTTTTTTCTATAACTGTTCTTAATCCAAATTTATCAATAGTTATAGCCCAAGGACCTCCTTCTTTATGAGTATTATTCACTAACTGCCAAATAGGAGTATTATTATTTTCCTTTATTACTCGATTGATAAGTATTCTATCATTCAATTGAATATCTAAATTATCATAATTTAATAAAATGGGACTTCCGCCATACATATTATATTCATAATATACATCAGGCACTACCGGTCCAAATTGCCATGCATACATATCATCATCGAACATAAGCCTAAAATTTCTTTTATACGATTCCAGTTGAATAAAATACAGAAGTTTTTGCAAGCGCAAATTAGTAACAGGAACACCTTCCTTAAAGCATTTACTAATTATATATTTTGCTATTTCTAAAGCATCATACATAGCGCTCACTCCTTCCATTCATTATTCTTAAGTATAACATTTGAGCTATGGCAAAAAAAGAATCGCACGTTTGTTTGCGTGTATTCTTCGTTTCATGTAGTACGATTATATCATTTTATTCGACACTTGTACAGTTTTTTCCTCTATGCTACTGAAAAGTTCCCTTTTTAATTTACTGTTCTTTTATTTCATAAACTTATTTTTGTTTTAATTTATTTCCACTGTCGCCCCCTTTAGCACCAATTTTCCCGTAGCATTTATCTCGATATTCCCATTTTGATACCTGATAAAGCTACCATCGGCAAACGTGATGCTACGCACGTCCGCATTACTCTCCACAGGCGTATCCTGCGTGCTATAAAAAGCTCCTATAACAAAGCCTTTGCTAATGCCACTGCCACTTGCATTCGGTTGGAAGATACACAGCACCTGGGTGCCAACCTCAGGCAGCCAATAGGCTTTCGTCTGCCGGCTGCCTATGGTTATAATTGGTAGTTCAGCGCTCACCATATTGTCCTTATCCTCAAACGCCACGCGAGCGCTGCACGATTCGCCATTGACCGCCGATACTGTACCAATGCGAATCAAGTTTTTTATCTGGTTAATATCCATCTAAACATCTCCTCACATCAATACTCGTTGTGTAGCCACTGCTAATATCATGCTGTGCCTTAGTGCCATCGAAAGCACCAAAACCGCTAAGCTGAATATTCACAGCAGTTGCCAGCTCCGGATTACCTAAAAAGCTGAAGCTACCGGTAACCTCATCGCTGTTCTTTTCCCGAAGCTTCTTCTTTGCAAGACGCTCTGCATCAGCAATACTGGCGACCTGCTCATTGACTTCCAGCGTTTTGCCTATCTTTTTATCAGGAGCAGCAAATGTCGCCTCAATTTTTTGCTTAGTGCTGCTGTCCTGGTACTTAACGTGGCAGGACTTATACACATCGCGCACCTTGCTGCGCAGGCTGTAGCTCTTCAGCATATCCAACACCTTGAGGCTGCCGGCAGAAAAACTGCCTTTTGGCTTCGGCACCAGCGCCACAGCCTCAGCCGCTTCATAATCTGCTTCGTCAAAAATAACAACTTGCTTATCACAGATTTTGAGTGCCAGGCCATGATCAGCACACAGCTTATATAAAAAGGACAGGTCAGACTGTTCTGTCTGCTCTGCCCTATCTATAACAGGATTATACTCTTTAACATCGTAATACAGCGTCAAACCCGCCTCCGTCGCAATATCATTAGCAATGCGTTTCAGCTCTGCCTTCTCCCAGCTACGTGTACGCTCGGCGCCGCGCAGATTGTTGTTATCCGGCACGCTCACTGCCTTGATTTGCACTTCGCTAGGCATTCCGCTGCTGGTGATTTCATCAATCTCAAACAAGCCAAAACGTACAACCTGTTCACCAATGCCCTGCCAGTTAATCAGCTTTACGCTAACGTCCAGCGTAGCGCCCTTCTCCGGCATCCATGCTGATTGCCACAGGCCAGCTTTATCCTCCAGCGTAAGCTGCAGGTCATCTGCCTCGCCGGATATGTTATCAGTGTAGCTTACATTCTTCAGATATTGCTGCAGGTCCGTGCTGATATCCTTGTCATTGTATTTAATAATTACCAAACAGCGCCTTGCATTCATCTTAAACATTTTAACGCCTCCATGGTGGCAGCATTGATGTTACCGGTGCAGTATACTCCGGCACTTCCAACACAATTCCTGCCGGAAAAACAACAATGTCAGCGTATTGCTGATTTGCTTCCAACAGGACGTTTAGTGATGCTTCGTCATTATACAAGCGCTTGGCAATCAAGTCCCACATGTCGCCCTGGGTGGTTGTGTAGGTATTTGTCAATTTCATCACTCCAATCTATGTATGACAAAAGCCGCCTACATCTACTGTAAGCGGCTTTCGCCATAAAATTATTTTATTCGCCGCAATATCCCTGACGCAAGTTCAAAATCTGCACTTCACTATATCCGGCCTTTTCCAATTCTTCTTTCGCCTGCATTTGCGAATGCATACTTTCAGCGTATTTATCCATAAGCATCATAAGAACTACTTCTTTATCCGGAAGCATCGCCTTAATAGTTGAAAAGCATTGGTCGGCTATATCCAGGTTATATTCAATCTGCTCAACTAGCTCACGCTGTTCAAACGGTAACGCCTTATAAGCTTCTAAAGCGGTCATTTTGCAGCACCGCCTTCCAGAATCTCCTTAAATTTCTCCACAGCATCTTCATAATAGCGGAACGTTTCTACCTGCTTATTGCTGTTTGGAGATTTATCATAAAAATACTTGCCATAAGCATCGCTTTTTAACGCAAATTTGTTAGCCAACATACCCACCTTGTGCGCCGTGATGCCCAAAATTTTTCCAATCTCCGTAGCAGAAAGTGTTTTCTTTTCTGCCTTCTGCATAGGCAGTACAGGAGAGCCAGCCAGTACCTCCGCTGCTTTTTGCTGGCAGATATGTTTATAATCAGGTAAATCCGTTGTTTCTGCCAAACGCAGCCACAACTTACACTGCCTGCTCTGTGCGTTCAGCAGCATAGCTTTCGCCCTCTGCTCCTGTTGTGTTGTTGGCTGTTTTGACGGCTTGTTATAACTACCAGTTTTGCGTATAGAAGGAATGACTTCTGACGTTATCCAACGTTTGAAAGCTTTTGCTTTAGGCAACTTGCTGGAAAGCACGAGAGAGTATAAGCCTGATTCGTTGATGATAGGTGTATTTTGTTTTCTCCCGATGGAATCCTGAATTGGGACTACATCCTTATCCTCCTCATCTATGTGGTCTTGCACAGCTTTCGTAGGGCGTTCATAACCCAACGCCTCCGCCACGTCTTTACCAACGAACCAGATGTTTCCATCTTTTTCTACGGTGCGAACATCACCAAAATCAGCGTTATTAAAAATACGTAATTCGTTCATATGGAACACCTCCAATTTTTTACTTGAAAGATGTTCCCCCCCATGTTACAATATTCCATGAGAGGAAACTCTCGTGCAAACAGAACATCGCCATTGTTTAGCGACGGGGCGATGTTCTATTTTTTTATACCTAAAAGCAGTTGTATCCCTCGACGTACAGCTTCACCTTTTGTGATATTGTGTTCTGAACAATACTGAGCTAATAATTGTTCCGTTTCAACATCCAAACGAATACTGTATCTTATATCTTTAGGATTATCAGATTTAGGTCTACCTGTTCGCGGACTCACTTTTTTCACCTCTCTTTTTTGTCACACCATTATTTTAATTCTTGTGTGACAAAAAGTCAAGTATTTTTTTCGTCTATCGAACAATTTAATTATACAATACTACCTAGCCTTTGGGTACTGTCAATAGTTTTGCGCAAATTTCTTCAGACATCCTAGCA
>ENA-OPXC01001967-OPXC01001967.1-human-gut-metagenome-genome-assembly--contig:-NODE-1967-length-13118-cov-1.968767_pt1 | contig 13118 bp, 13 predicted proteins | sample MGYA00241512_ERZ502016 | MGnify/ENA primary metagenome ERZ502016 (study PRJEB25962, sample SAMEA2043043) | human gut metagenome | biome: human gut; feature: human-associated habitat; material: faeces...
AAGAGATAGGGATATAAGAATGCTGAAGGAGTGAGCTCCTTCGGCATTTTTTCTTTATACAATCTTAATATAAGAGAACATATCCTTACACTATCTTTTTATCATAAAAGATATAATGATGATAAGATCAAAAAGTCATAAAATAATTTGAAAAAGAGGTAAGATCATATATGCCATGGAAGATTCATAAAAAAAGACATTTAACATCATTTCAGGTGATCATATTAGGGTTCGCAGGAGTGATCCTTTTTGGAGCATTGATCCTGATGCTGCCAATTTCATCGGTTCAAGGAATCATAACACCATTTCATAAAGCATTATTTACGTCAACTTCTGCAGTATGTGTGACAGGGCTTGCAGTTGTGGATACTGGAAGTTACTGGTCCGCTTTTGGACAGACAGTGATCATGTTCCTGATACAGATCGGAGGTCTGGGAGTTATAACAACAGCAACAGCGGTATTTATATTATCAGGAAGAAAAATATCGATCCTGCAGCGAAGTACGATGCAAAATGCGATCTCTGCACCGAAAGTAGGGGGTATCGTTCGATTGATGAGTTTTATTTTAAAAGGAACTTTATTGATTGAATTGATCGGTGCGTTATTTATGATGCCTGTTTTCTGTCATGATTTTGGATTACGGGGAATCTGGATGGCGATCTTTCATTCTGTATCAGCCTTTTGTAATGCAGGATTTGATCTTCTAGGAAAATGGCATCCATTTGTATCATTGACATCATATGCGGTAAATCCAGGGATCAACATTGTGATCATGTTACTGATCATCATTGGTGGAATTGGATTTTTTACATGGGAAGACATTTATCTTCATAAATTTCGGTTCAAACGTTACCATATGCAGAGCAAGATTATTCTAACCACAACATTATGTTTGATCTTGTTACCAGCTGTTTTCTTTTTCTTTCAAGATTATGGAAATCTATCAGGGACTCACCGGCTGCTTGCATCATTGTTCCAAGCTGTGACACCGAGAACAGCAGGATTTAATACGACAGATCTTTCGATGCTGACAGGAGCATCAAAGGCAATGATGATTTTATTGATGTTGATCGGAGGTTCACCAAGTTCTACAGCAGGAGGTATGAAAACAACAACATTCGCTCTGTTACTTTTAAATGTACTGGCTACTTTTCAAAGTCGTGATGATGTGACAGCATTTGGAAGAAGAATCGATGTTGGTGTGATAAAAAATGCAGCAACGATCGCAATGATGTATTTTATCTTATTTTTTGCAGGCGGAATGACGATCAGTGTGTATGAGGGACTGCCGCTTTCAAGCTGTCTGTTTGAAGCAGCATCTGCAGTTGGAACCGTAGGTTTGACATTAGGGATCACACCAAAACTTCATATTCTGTCACAGATCATTTTGATCATACTGATGTATCTGGGACGTGTTGGCGGTTTGACGCTGATCTATGCAGTATTTTCAGATAAAAATAAACGAAAAGCAAAACTACCACTTGATAAGATTATAGTGGGATAAAAGAAAGAGGGAATTGATGATGAAGAATATTTTACTGATCGGACTTGGACGTTTTGGAAAACATATAGCGATACAGTCAAGTCAGCTTGGACATGAGATCATGGCAGTTGATCTGGATGAGGAAAGAGTGAATGATGCACTTCCATATGTTACGAATGCACAGATCGGGGACAGTACGAATGAGGAATTTTTAAAATCTCTGGGGATTGCAAATTATGATATCTGTTTTGTTACGATCGGTGGGAATTTTCAAAATTCGTTGGAAACCACCTGTCTGTTAAAAGAACTTGGAGGCAAAATGGTTATTTCCAGAGCTGAACGAGATGTACAGGAAAAATTCCTCTTACGAAATGGAGCCGATAAGGTAGTTTATCCAGAAAAAATGGTGGCAAAATGGGCAACGATCCGTTATACCGATGATCATATTCTTGATTATATGGAAGTCGATGCCTCACATGCGATCTTTGAGGTAGAGGTTCCAAAGGAATGGATCGGAAAGACAGTGGGAAAACTTGATATTAGAAAAAAATATGATATTAACATTATGGCAGTAAAAGATGATGGAAAAGTAAGTATGGCGATATCTGCGGATACCTGTTTTAAGGAAGATGTTACATTATTGGTATTAGGAGAATATAAAGCGATCAAAAAGTGTTTTTGTATCTGATGTCATGAAAAAGAGGTGAGAGCTTATGTCAGATTTCATTTTAGCATTGGCGGTAATACTGATGTTTGCATTTGTGTTATTCTTTTTGAAAAAAGTAAATTATTTTCTTGGAGAAAATCGGAAAGTAATTGACAGGGAGCAAGATGATGACGATGATTGATGTGTTTATGGATTATTATTGACGATCGTGATATAATGCATCCGATAAGGAAAGGGGGCCAAGATGAGCACAGGAGAATTTGTAGAGCTGAACAAAGAAAACGAACACATTCTTGTTTGTCTTTCTTCTTCACCATCGAATGAAAAGATCATACGTACAGCAGCAAAAATGGCAAGAGATATGCGGGCACGTTTTACGGCATTGTATGTACAGACAGGAAAAAGAGAAAGAGAATCGGACAAAAGAAGACTGGAAGCTCATGTACAATTTGCAAAGGAATCTGGTGCGGAAATCGTAATGACACATGGGGAAAATGTTCCGGTACAGATCGCGGAATATGCACATTTATCAAATGTCACAAAAATCGTGATCGGACAAAGCAGTGCAAAGAGAAATCACTTTTTCAGCAAACAGACATTAACAGAGAAGTTGATCGAGGCTGTTCCTGATATTGATATCCACATTATTCCAGATGCGATGAACTTAGATAATTATCGAAAACCGCATGGAGCGGTTTATGTAGGAAAGCCTACGATGAAAGACAGTTTATTGACATTATTTATATTTGCAGTTTGTACGTTGATCGGTCTATTCATCCAGAAACTTCAATTTACAGATACAAACATCGTTACAATTTATATTTTGGGTGTTTTATTAACGTCAATCCTTACAGATGGATATTTATACAGCATTGGAGGTTCTGTCTTAAGTGTATTTTTGTTCTGCTTTTTCCTTACGGAACCAAGAATGTCATTTCAGACATATGCAGTTGGATATCCGGTAACTTTTGTGATCATGTTAATATCTTCTGTCATTACTGGAACACTTGCAGCAAAATTAAAAACACATGCAAGGCTTTCAGCACAATCTGCATTTCGTACACAGATTTTATTTGACACAGACCGGTTACTTCAAAAAGCAAAAAACGATACGGATATTTTAAGTATTACATGTACACAGCTTATCAAATTATTAGACCGCAGTATTGTAGCATATGTTGTGGAAGGCGATGAATTGTCAGCACCACATATATTTTCGAATAAAAAGAAAGAACAGATAGAAGATTTATTGACAAGCAGGGAGCAGGAGATCGCAAAATGGGTGTATGAAAACAAGCAGCGTGCTGGAGCAACGACCGAACGTTTTAAAGATGCACAGTGTCTATACCTTGCCATTTGTATTGAGGATAATGTGTATGGTGTGATCGCAATACCAGTTGACGAATATACATTAGATTCCTTCGAATATAGTATCTTACTTTCTGTGATCAATGAATGTGCACTTGCCATGGAAAATAAAAAGAATATCATGGAGAAAGAAAAAATCTCCGTTCTTGCCAAAAATGAACAGTTAAGAGCAGATCTGCTTCGTGCGATCTCACATGATCTAAGGACACCACTTTGTTCCATTTCTGGGAATGCAGACATGCTGTTAAATAGTGGAGAACGTCTTGATGATATAACAAAACATCAGATTTATACAGATATTTATGATGATTCAGAATGGCTGATCAATATCGTCGAAAATTTATTATCGATCACAAGATTAAATGATGGAAGATTAAAACTGAAATTTACAGATCAATTATTAGATGAGGTGATCGCGGAATCATTACGGCATATCAGCAGGAAACATGAAGAGTATCAGATCGTTACAGAATGCGATGAATTGATACTTGCACATATGGATGTGCGGCTGATCCTGCAAGTGTTGATCAATCTGGTTGATAATGCAATTAAATATACACCGAAAGGATCTACAATCCGCATTTGTGCCATGAATGAAAATGGAAAAGCAAAGATTCAAGTAGAAGATAACGGCCCTGGGATTTGTGATGAAATGAAGCCGCATATATTTGAAATGTTTTATACAGGGAAAAATACGATCGCAGACAGCCATCGAAGTCTTGGTTTAGGTTTGGCACTTTGCCGTTCAATCATAGAGGTGCATAACGGGAAACTGGTGTTGGAGGACAATACACCACATGGTTGTATTTTTTCTTTTACACTGCCATTAAGTGAGGTTACATTAAATGAATAAAGCATTAATTTTAGTCGTGGAGGATGACCGGCCGATCCGTAATCTGATCGTGACAACATTAAAAACACATGATTATAAATATATTACAGCAGAGAATGGAAGTTCAGCTATTTTAGAGGCATCTTCTCATAAACCAGAGATCATTTTATTAGATCTTGGATTGCCTGATATGGAAGGTGTGGATGTGATCAAAAAAGTAAGAACATGGTCTAACGTACCAATTATCGTTATCAGTGCAAGAAGTGAAGATGTAGATAAAATAGAAGCACTGGATGCAGGAGCAGATGATTATATCACAAAACCATTTTCAGTTGATGAACTGCTTGCAAGGATCAGGGTTACACAGCGCCGATTAGCATTGATCCAGTCAGGCGAGGAACAAGAACAAGCAGTCTTTGTAAATGGAGAGTTGAAGATCGACTATACAGCAGGATCTACATATTTAAAAGATAAAGAACTGCATTTAACACCAATCGAATATAAATTATTATGTTTGCTGTCTCATAATGTTGGAAAAGTATTGACTCACACTTATATCACGCAACAGATCTGGGGCAGTTCACTGGAAAATGATGTTGCATCACTTAGAGTGTTTATGGCAACATTACGGAAGAAATTACAGCCAGATAAAGATGGCATGCAGTATATACAGACACATATAGGTATTGGATATCGGATGCTTAAGATATAGTAAATAAAGAGTGTCTGCATCATTAAGTGATGCAGACACTTTTTTAGATCCCAATATATGAAAACGCCCAAAAGAGGCAAAAAAGAGATTGATTTATTACCTACTATTTAAAAATGTGTTCTGAAGGAATTTTTACGCACAACCTCCGCATGCAGCACATGCAGAAGGAGTTGCAGCGCAGCCTCCCTGGGCGGTTTCTCTTAGTTCAGCTGGCAGTCGTTTACCAACGATATACATTGCGTTTAACATTTCGTCAAACGGGATGAGCTGATGGATTCCAGATAAAGAAATCTCAGCTGCGATGATCGCATTTGCAACACCTGCGGCATTACGGTTCTGGCATGGATATTCTACCAACCCGCCAACGGGGTCACAAACAAGACCTAACATATTCATTAAAACGGTAGAGGCAGCTCCAAGACATTGTTCTGGATCACCGCCAAGCAGTTCGACAATGGCAGAAGCAGCCATCGAAGAAGCAACACCGACTTCCGCCTGACATCCGCCGACAGCACCTGCAACCGTTGCATTTCTCATAGCAAGATATCCGATCGCACTGGCATTAAACAGTGCCTGAATGATCTGTTCATCATCTAATTTATGAACTTCCTGAAGTCCAAGTAAAAGTCCAGGAACGATTCCGGCAGACCCTGCGGTTGGGGATGCTACGATCAACCCCATGGATGCATTCGTCTCAAGAGTCGCCATCGCATAGATCATACTTTTTTCTAACAGATCACCACAGATTCCAAATCCAGAATGATACCGGGAAGCAATCTTCTTTGCCTCGCCACCGATCAGTCCACCCATGGAACGAACCGGTTCTTTGATCGGAGTAAAAGCAGCATTTTTCATGATCTCAAGAACTCTTGCCATTGCATTATGAACCGTATCAGCTTCTTTTTCCCCTTCTACGATCTCACGCTGTCTCATCACTTCGGAGATTGGAAGATCATGTTTTTTACATAAATCAAGCAATTCATTTGCGTTTTTAAAATCCATAATATTTCAGTCTCCTTTCTACAGCTGAATGATCATAACATCTGAGACATTTGGGCTTTTTCTAATCTCCTCTGCGATGTTTTCAGGAAGAAGACCATCGGATTCAACGATAGAATAAGCTGTATTTCCTTTAGATTCTCTGAAAAGACGCATAAAAGCGATATTAACATCCTGATCACTCAGACATTTTGTGATGTAAGTAACAACGCCAGGTTTATCTTTCTGGATCACGATCAAGGTACTGTATTCCCCAGTAAAATCAACTTCTACATCATTGATACGGCAAATTCTGGCTTTCCCACCGCCTAAAGATTCCCCACGGATCAAGATGTGATCTCCGTTTTCATTTGTCATTAAGATATCCACTGTATTTGGATGGATATCAGTTTCTATTTCATTTGGTACAAAAGAGAAATCAAGTCCAATGTCTTTTGCAATCTCGAAAGAATCGCGGATTCTCATATCGTCGGTTCCAAATCCCATGATCCCACCTAATAAGGCACGATCCGTTCCGTGTCCATGATAGGTTTTTGCAAAAGATCCATAGAGTGTAAACTGAACTTTTTTCAGTGTACTATTTAACATTTTTCTTGCGAGAAATGCAATCCTTGCAGCCCCAGCTGTGTGGGAGCTTGAAGGGCCGATCATATTTGGTCCCATAACATCAAATGCACTGATAAAAGACATAAATTAAGCCTCCACTGTATCTTCTTTTAAAATAAATTTCTTGTAAATAGAATCTACGACGATTCCAATCGCATTATCTCCGGAAATGTTACATGCAGTTCCGAAAGAATCCTGTGTGATATAAAGTGCAACCATTAAAGCACAGATTGGTCCGTTTGTATCTCCTGCTGTTGTACCAAATACCATGTAAAGGAAAGGCAATGCAGTCATGATAGATCCACCTGGAGCTCCAGGAGAAGCGACCATTGCAACACCAAGTGTCATAATAAATGGAATAACAGTTGCAAGGCTGATCGGTAACTGATTCATCAAACATACAGCAGTTGCACATGCTGTGATCGTGATCATAGAACCTGCCATGTGGATATTGGCACAAAGAGGCACTACAAAGTTACGGATCTGAGCACTGACACCGTCATTCTTTGCACATTCCAGATTAACAGGAATTGTAGCAGCAGAAGACTGAGTTCCTAAAGCTGTAGTATAACCAGGAACCTGATTTTTAATAAGAGAGAGAGGATTCTTTTTGCTGACAGAACCTGCAATTATAAACTGGATCGTGATACATACAAAGTGCATGATGATCACTACAAGGAATACTTTCCATAAGATTCCAAGGATTGCAAATGTTTTCCCTGATTTCGTCATATCAGTAAATGTACCACAGATATACAATGGCAATAAAGGAATGATCGTTTTGTGAAGGACTTTATCGATGATCGTTGAGAAATCGCTCATTCCGTTGTAAAGGCTGTTTCCAATCTCTTTACCTTTCATTGTGGATAAGCATAATCCTAAAATGAAAGCAAGAACAACAGCAGATAATGTATCAAACAGCGGTGTGATCGTCAGTGAAAAATAAGGTTTCAGTGACGCATCAGCAGTCGCAGCAATCTGATCTAATGCCCCAGAAGTCATAAAGTGTGGGAACAGATTGGATGATACAAGGTAAGAAGCTGTACCAGCAAGTAAAGTTGAACCATAAGCAAGAGCAACGGTAATTAAAAGCAGCTGTCCAGCACCCTGTGACAGATCAGCGATTCCCATAGTTACATAAGCAAGGATCATCAGTGGAATGATGAATTTTAAGTAGGTACTGAAGAATCCAGACAGTGTTACAACAAAGCGGCAGAATCCAGTTGGAAGGAACTGTCCAAACAGGATACCAATAATGATGGCAATAATAAGTTTTGGTACCAGACCAAGTTTAAATTTTTTCTTTTCCATTTTTAATTACTCCTCTAAAAGCATAATCACATATCATCGTAGTTTGTTTAATGTGCACAAAAAATGTTTGACGTCTTTATGTTTGTATTGTATCATCCACATATAGATGAATCAAATTCATAGATTTAATAATAACATTGAAAATTATTCATAATAGTACAAAGGAGAAAAAATGGAATTCCGTCAGATACAGACATTTATGCAGATAGCACAAGTGAAGAATTTTTCAAAAACCGCAGAATTACTAGGTTATTCGCAATCTGCCGTGACAGTACAGATCCGTCAGTTAGAAACAGAATTGGGAGTGCGGTTATTTGACCGTACAGGAAAAAAAGTGATACTCACACCGAAAGGAAAAGAATTTTTAATACATGCAAATAAGATCATTGATGAAATGCACAAGGCAAAAGATGCAATGAATGATACTGCAGAGTTAAAAAATCCATTACATATCGGAACGATTGAATCACTTTGCACTGTCAAATTGCAGGAAATCGTACAGCGGTTTCGGAAAGAACATCCACAGGTTAGAATTCAGATCACGATTGGTTCTCCAGAACGCCTGATCCAGAAGATGGAACACAATGAACTCGATGTCATTTATATTCTGGACACACCAAGATGGAATAAAAACTGGGTGAAAGTCATGGAAAAAGCGGAGCCTGTGATCTTTGTGTCTGCACCAAATTATAAGTTAGCAGGGAAAAAGAATATAGAGGTTGAGGAAATCTTAAATGCACCGTTTTATCTAACAGAACGAAATGCAAACTACAGACAGGCATTAGAACAGGAATTAGCTCTGCATAAACAGACATTATCGCCAGTACTTGAATGCAGTGATACCGCGTTTATCAAGAAGATGCTAAAGACAGGAAAAGGGCTTTCTTATCTCCCATTATTTGTTGTAGAAAAGGATATTGAAGAAGGAAAGATCGCAAAATTAGATGTGAAAGATATTGATATTACAATGTATCGACAAGTGTTTTATCATGCAAATAAATATATGACAAAAGAAATGGAGAAATTTGTGGAGTACTGCAGGTTGTGATTTGTTGGTTTGATAACATGTTAGAAATAAAATTTTAAAAAAATTAGCACTCACCTATTGACAGTGCTAATAATAGGTGTTATAGTACAACTAGAGCAAGAGGGAAGGGCTTAAGAAAGAAGCCAAAGAACCAAAGGCTCCATAAGATACAACAAGTTATATTGAGAACTTCTCAATATGCTTCACATAAAAGGCAAGTGTCAGGAATTACCCTGACACGCCCAAACATTATTATAAAGAAAAAGGAGAGATGACTTATGATGATGATGCCTAGTATTTTTGGAGGAAACTTATTTAACGACGACTGGATGGATTTTTCTTTCCCAGATATTGATAAAGAACTGTATGGTAAACACGCAAAGAACTTAATGAAGACTGATGTGAAGGAAAAAGACGGAAACTACGAAGTAGCGATCGACCTTCCAGGATTTAAGAAAGATGAGATAACAGCTGAACTGAAAGACGGATATTTAACGATCAGTGCAGCAAAAGGATTAGATAAAGACGAGAAAGATAAAGAAGGTAAATATATCCGTCGTGAACGTTACGCAGGAAACATGAGCAGAAGCTTCTATGTTGGCAAAGATATCACAGAGAAAGATATCCACGGTAAATACGAGAATGGTATTCTGATGCTGGATATTCCGAAGAAAGCTCCGGAGAAGAAAGTAGAAGAAAAGAAATTCGTTACGATTGAAGGATAAAAGAACTTTCCCCGGGATGATCAGATTCCCGGGGAATCTTTCTATCTATTTGAGAATGAAAGGAAAAGAAGGTGAAACGAAATGGCAGCAAAACGTGATTTATATGAAGTTCTTGGAATCAGTAAAACTGCAGATGAAAAAACGATCAAGAAAGCATATCGGAAACTGGCAAAGAAATATCATCCAGATATGAATCCTGGAGATAAAACAGCAGAACAGAAATTCAAAGAAGCGACCGATGCTTATAATATATTAAGTGATCCAGAGAAGAGAAAATTATATGATCAATATGGTCATGCTGCCTTTGACGGAACCGGAGCAGAATCTGAGTTCTATAAGAATTACCAAAACTATGGTGGTGCTCATGGAGGATATCAGGAATTCCACTTTGAAGGTGGAGATGGCGATGATATCTTTGGTGACATCTTTGGAAGTATGTTCGGTGGCGGAAGAAACAACAAAGGATTCCATCGAAGCAGTTTCCATCAAGGAGGTTTTGGCTCTTCTGATGGATTTGGAGGTGGTGGATTCGGAAGTGGATCCTTCAGACAGAAAGGTTCCGACGCACACGCAGATATCTCTATTAGTTTTGATGAAGCGGTTACGGGCTGCGATAAAGTCATTCATTTGCAAGATCAAAATGGTGCGATGCAGTCATTACAGGTTCATATACCAGCCGGAATTGATACAGGAAAAAGTGTCCGCTTAAGAGGAAAAGGAAATCCAGGAATCGGAGGCGGTGAAGCAGGTGATTTATTCCTGAAAGTAACAGTCGGTGAGAAACAAGGATTTGAGCGAAAAGGAAATGATGTGTATACAACAATCAATGTTCCATTTAGCACAGCCGTTTGTGGAGGTGAAGCAGTGATCAAGACATTATATGGAAATGTTATCTGTAAGATCAAAGAAGGAACTCAGTCAGGATCTAAGATCAGACTGCGTGGAAAAGGAATGCCGCTTATGAAGAATCCATCTCAGAAGGGAGATCAATACGCAGTTGTTCAGATTCAGGTTCCAAGAAATGTCTCCCAGCAGGCAAAAAACAAATTAAAAGAATTCGAAGCACTTTGTGGTCAAAGAGGAAATGCCTCTTATTAAACATGAAACTTCTTGATAATAGATAAAAAGGTTGTTATTTGGATAACAGCCTTTTTTGCCTTTATAAATTGTGTCAAATAAGGTACAATAAAACCATATATGAAAGAAGGTGGGACGAGATGGACATATCAGAAAAAATGAAATATAAATTAGCAAATGCAATGAAAGAGTTGTTGGTGCATACGCCAGTAGATAAGATTACAGTGAAACAGATCGTAGATCAGTGCGATGTAACTCGTCCAACCTTTTATCGGCATTTTAAGGATAAATATGATCTGATCAATTGGTATTTTGATGTATTGGCTCAGATGTCGTTTAAACAGATGGGTATCAGTCTGACATTAAGAGAAGGGTTGCTCAAGAAATTTGAATTCATCAAAGGTGAAGGACAATTTTTCGCAGCAGCTTTTTCGAGCGAGAGTCAGAACTGTCTGATGGAGTATGATTATCAGTGCATTTATCAATTCTATTGTGATATCATTCACAAACAGGGAGTTGATAAAATTCCAGAAGAATTAGAATTCTTATTGAGAATGTATTGCCGAGGTTCAATTGCCATGACTGTAGAATGGGCGACAACAGGAATGAAGATGTCGCCGGAACAACTCGCAGATCAGCTGATCGATGCGATGCCTCCAAAGCTATATGATCTGTTCAAAGATATATAAAGATAACAAAATGTTACACTTTTGATGAAGTGTAACATTTTTTACATTTTGCCAAATGTGTAACTTGTATTTGTGAAAAAACAATTTTATACTGAAGATAGTTAAAAAAATGTCAATATAAAAGGAGTGTATAAAATGGTAAATCGTATCGTATTAAATGAAACATCTTATCACGGAGCAGGAGCAATTCAGGAGATTGCAACAGACGTGGATTCAAAAAAGCATTTGTTTGTTCTGACCCAGATCTTGTAAAATTCGGAGTTACAAAGAAGGTAACAGATGTATTAGATAATGCAGGACTTGCATATGAAGTATATTCACAGATCAAACCAAATCCAACGATCGAAAACGTACAGACAGGAGTTGCAGCATTTAAGGCAGCAGGAGCTGATTACCTGATCGCTATTGGTGGTGGATCTTCTATGGATACAGCAAAAGCTGTTGGAATCATCATCAACAACCCAGAATTTGAAGATGTGAGAAGCTTAGAGGGAGTTGCAGATACTAAGAAACCTTGCGTACCAATCATCGCAGTTCCAACAACAGCCGGAACAGCTGCAGAAGTAACGATTAACTACGTTATCACAGACGTTGAAAAGAAACGTAAATTCGTATGCGTAGACCCTCATGATATTCCAGTGATCGCAGTGATCGACCCAGAAATGATGTCTTCTATGCCAAAAGGATTAACAGCAGCAACAGGTATGGATGCATTAACACATGCCATCGAAGGATACACAACAAAAGCAGCTTGGGAAATGACAGATATGTTCCATATCAAAGCCATCGAACTGATCTCTGACAGCTTAAGAGGAGCTGTTGAGAATACACCAGAAGGAAGAGAAGGAATGGCAATGGGACAGTACATTGCAGGAATGGGATTCTCAAATGTAGGACTTGGAATCGTACATTCTATGGCTCATGCATTAGGTGCAGTTTATGATACACCTCATGGAGTAGCGAATGCGATCTTACTTCCAACAGTTATGGAATACAATGCAGATGCAACAGGAGATAAATACAAATATATCGCAGAGGCAATGGGTGTAGAAGGTGTCGAAGATATGACACAGGAAGAATACAGAAAAGCAGCCGTTGATGCAGTTAAAAAATTATCAGCAGATGTCGGAATACCAGCAGACTTAAAAGAAATCGTGAAAGAAGAAGATATCCAGTTCTTAGCAGAATCCGCTTATGCAGATGCATGTGCACCTGGAAACCCTAAGGATGCAAGTGTTGAGGATATTATTGGATTATATAAATCTTTACTGTAATATTTAAAAATGTGATAAAGTATAAAATGTAAGGTAGCAGATTCCAATTTCGTCGGAAAAGGAATCTGCTACCTTTTTTATTGTTAGGCTTTAAGCCTGTTCAGCACAGTGGAGTTTCTCAGAAGAGAAACGGAACTTTGATGAACAAATAAACCACCGGCTAGGCCGGTGAGTCAGCATTGCTTAAGCTTACAGTAAAAAACCTCCAGTGATATAATTATGTTGGTTCGCCAACCACATAAAATCAAAGGAGGTTATCCAAATGGATATAAACAGTTTAGCACATACGAAATGGAATTGTAAGTATCATATTGTTTTTGCACCAAAATATAGAAGAAAAGTAGCAT